>Ga0058704_10000055_pt1 | contig 53986 bp, 51 predicted proteins | sample AgamicMgSfe_FD_71363 | JGI IMG/M metagenome (GOLD analysis project Ga0058704, IMG submission 71363) | Agave microbial communities from Guanajuato, Mexico - Mg.Sf.e | ecosystem: Host-associated > Plants > Phyllosphere > Phylloplane/Leaf | place: Guanajuato, Mexico | collected 2012-05-30
GCCTTACGCAAATCTCCTCGACATCACAACGTCACAAACGTTCATCAGCCTCTAGCTCCTCCCTGCCCACCGCCACCACCACCACCACCAGTCCCGACAGCAACGGTTCTCTCCCCCCTACCCCTCCGCTCTCTCTTAAAACACCCAAACTCTCCCTTCGTCCCTTCGCGCAGTTTCTTCAGCACCGCCCTCATCTCCGGCAATTCCCCCTGCAACCTCTTCCGCGCCTCGTCGTCCGTTCGCTCATCCAGCGCCAGGTAGATCTGGCTCTGCACCTCGCCGGCGCGGTCGGTGGTGTAATTGTTGAGCGACTGCGCCATGAACTCGACGTCGAGCGTCGCTTGCATGAGCGCCGGCAGGGAGTAGGTGCGGCGGGATTTGAAGGCGGCCAGGAAGGCGAGGCTACTTTGCTCGAGCAGGTAGCTGAGGATTTGGTTGGTGAGGCCCGCGGCCGTGGTGCTGACTTCGCTGTGCACGAGGACGAGCGCGAGCAGGACGTCGTAGACGTAACCCTGGGCGTCCGTAGGGCGCGCGATCTTCGGGGTCCACGTGTCGCTTGATATGCCGGCGCTGATGGTCTGGGAGAGGGTCTCGACGGTCGGTTTGACGTAGCTTTGGAAGAGTCGGGCGTCGATTTGCCCGAGCACGTCACGAATCGTTTTGGTCTCGTCGGTCAGCTTGACGGAAAAGCTGGACTCGAACTGAGACATCAGGTGCGGGATGATGTCCGTCCGTAGATACGAGAGGTTAGAGAGTGTCACCAGCAGGCGTACATTCTGTAAGACAAGTCAGCGTCTGATCTCAACTAACTTGAGATCCACATGTTTGCACATACCTTGTTCGAAGCATCCACCTTTCCTTCTCCGGCGGCCACATCACCGTCCGCTCCTCTCAGCCCGACCGTCACCCCGTCTACATCAGCCTCGTTCGCCCCGTCCGCAGACTTCGTGCGCCTCTCTGCACTCTCGACCAATCCGCTCAGCGTCGTATACAAGCTCGTGACGAAACTACCGCGCACGGCTTGCAACAGCTTCGCTGGCGGCGGAGTGACCACGTCATCCGCTGCTGCCATCACTGCCCCCTCGCTGACGTACGTGATACGCTGGAAGTCCACCAACACCCTTTCCTGGAACGCGGAGAAATTGACTGGGAAACACGTAAGGTCACGACGATCGGGCAGACGTGCCCAGTCTTCGAAATACTTGCACCCCTCCGTGTCCGCAACCCAAGCGGCGCAGACGGCTTGCACACAGCGCTCGCGCACGGTCGAAACGAGCATCTTGAAGCGGTCACCTGAGCCGCGAGACTGCTTGATGACGGACAAGCTGGCCATCTCGCTTGCCGCTCTGCCGATGAGCGTCATGATATCGGCAAGGTAGTGCGAGCCGGACAGGCTATTAGAGTGAGGCGCCCAGAAAGCGAACTTTTCCCACGAGTCGCCACGGCTGGGACTCAGCGGTGGGACACTACTGAGCTCGAAGGAGAATGGGCGTTTGCCGCTGGGTAACAAACCACTATTCCCGGCGGAATCTGGTGTGATTGGAGTGGGTGGTATCGGGGAGTATAAATCCGACAGGTCCTCGACAGGCGTATCGGCAAAGAACGACAGAACGTTATCGCTAAGCAGATTGACAAGCTCGACAGCGCCATCGCGCAGATTCGCGACGTCGTCGGGCTCTAGCTCGAGGCGTTCGAGCCCAGCAGCGAAGACTGCTGTTGGGAAGGACTTCTGCGCTTTGTTGTCGATGAACGACTGTGCGGTCACCCAGTATTCCACCACTTCGCCTAGTATGCCGTTTTTAGATGACAGCAAACTAGTTAGGCATGACTGCACGCGTTGCCAGAAGGCGATGATGCTGGGCCGGTCCGCATCTCGAACGTCGTCCTTGGGTTTGGCGAGGCTAGAGCTGGAAGCACCGGCAGCGGAGCGCAGGTACCTTGCCAGCACCTTGACATCTTTCTTGTCGTTCGCTGCGAGCCGTCTCCTCGACACTTCAATCTCCATGCGTGACCGCTCGAAGCTTCGCGCGATTCGATCTCTGAGGTACAGGTAGCGACTGTTCAGCCACTGCCAGATAGGGTTCTCGTCCACACCCAATTGCAACAAGACACCGATGAGCTCCATGTGCACCTCCTTCTCTGTCTCATCGGCCACCGCGACAGGCTTGCGGCCGTGTGAGTTCTTCAACCGTTTCCAAACGTCGCGCTTGAACGCCTCTACCTGCATAGAGACATCGTGCCACATTTTGGCCGTGACGACGATCTGTTGCACATCCTGATCTCCTAGCGTGACGTCGTTCTCTCTAGCTAGGCCTGCCAGTTCACGTGCTTGCTTCGTGTATTGGTTTGCCTTGTTCCATTCCTCGATCACGGTGTCGTAGTCGTTCTTTCGCACCGCTTCGTCCATTGAAGCGCTAATGCGGAAAATGTCCTTGTGTTGCTCGAGAGCGGTTAGGATAGACTTGACCGTTTCTTCCTTCTCCCGTCCGCCCAATGCCGGACCCCAAACCTCCTCCGCTCTGATGGTCAGGTCTTGCAACGGCGCCTTGATGCCGAGAACACCGTACTCGGACTCTTTCGTTAGAGCGTTTTTCTTCTTGTCGCCGCCCGGCGCTTTGCCAGAAGTACCGAATGCTCCACTAGCGCTGCGGAAGTGTGTCTGCGAGCGCGACGCATGCCTCGAATGAGGTCTACGCGCACCAGGCACAGGCGTCTGTGGCGAGTCAGGTGAGTCGGCGCCTTGATTGCGCATCTCGGTGTAGACATTATCAATCACCGCCTTGGCCCTGACAAACCGCTCAAAGTTGCTCTCTACCAGCACTTTCAGACTCGCACTCTTTTGTTCGATACTCTTGCCCAGATACTCCAGCCCTCTCAACAGTTCTTCCGTGCTCGCTTCCTGATGCATTTGACCGAGGAACAGGGCGGGGCTAAAGGTGGTAGAGGAGAGCATGAAGCGATTGCGAAAGCCCACATCTTCCTCGACTGGTAAACCTCTTCTGCTGAGCTCGCCAGTGACGCTGGACGCCATCCCCAGAGGATCGGGCTCATCTTTTTGTACGACGCTGTCCGGGCCAAGTGAGCCGGCGGAGCGGATAGACACATGGCGGTCGATGGATTTGTACTTGGACAAGCTTGAGCGACTGTTCATCGACAGTTTTGACTGTTGACGTGTTGCATTTGCCGTGGCCTGTTTGGCTTCGTCTTCGTCGGAGGAAGAATCCTCATCCTCATGAGGCCAGCGTTCGGGATAAAGAGTGGAGAGGTTGTATCGATTCAGGAGGCGCCGTTCCTGGTCGGTCGTGATGACCATTGTGAATGATCGAGTAACCGTGTCAGGCGGCGCACATCAGCGCCGTCAGCCTTTCCTCGCCAATGCCCTCGAGTCTAGGAACAGTCGCCGTCGCATACCGGAAGATGGAAGGGAGATCGATGTATACATGTGATATGTGAAGTACAAACGCCGAGGACCGCGCGCGCTAGCGGAGGGCAGCGGGCTGGAGCTTCGGCAAGAAGTCTGCTCTTTGCTTTTGGAGGTTCTCGAGCATCTACTGGATATCAACGCACCTTTGCCTACCACCACCGTTACCCCAAGGCTCGACACCTCCACGCCTCATCAGACCGAACACCGCAGGCCTCAACCTTGATCGACCCTTCACCATGCTGGCCCCGCGCTGTTTCGCGGCAGCAGCCCCTCGACAGGCTTTCCAACAGGCGCGCCAGATAGCTCGACCAACCTTCGCTCAGGTGCACATTCCGCCCTCAATGGCTCCGGGGGTGCCTGCAACTGACGGTCATCGTCACAGTGGTCGTCGAGGACATACGCCAGCACTGCACAACACGCGAAGGTCGCCGAGTTCAAGGGCCAGAAGGGTAGCGATGTGAGGATTTCGAGTGGTACTCGGTGGACAAGGACAAGCAGTCGCTGATTTGATCAAGGGCAAATACACCGTGACGTTGATAGAAGGAGATGGCATTGGACCCGAGGTGCGCAAAGGAGGACGAAGGATCAGCGGGCAGGCACTGACCAGTCCACTAGATTTCGCAATCCGTAAAGGACATTTTCTCCGCCGCCAACGCGCCCATCAAGTGGGAGTCCGTCGACGTAACCCCTCGTCTTGTGGACGGCAAGACGACTATCCCAGACGAGGCCATCCAGAGCGTCACACGAAACTACGTCGCGCTCAAAGGGCCCCTGGCCACCCCGGTCGGCAAAGGTCACGTCTCCCTCAACCTCACCCTTCGCCGAACCTTCAATCTATTCGCAAACGTTCGACCCTGCAAGAGCATACAAGGCTACAAGACGCCGTACGACAACGTCGACACGGTGCTCATCCGTGAGAACACCGAGGGCGAGTACAGCGGCATCGAACACGTGGTCGTCGACGGCGTGGTGCAGTCCATCAAGCTCATCACCCGCGAGGCCTCGGAGCGCGTGCTGCGCTTCGCCTTCCAGTACGCGCAAGACGTCGGCCGGCCCAAGGTGCGCGCCGTGCACAAGGCCACCATCATGAAGATGTCCGACGGCCTCTTCCTCAACATCGCCCGCGAAGTCGCCAAGGACTTCCCCGACGTCGACTTCGACGCCGAGCTGCTGGACAACACGTGCCTCAAGGTCGTCACGGACCCGACGCCCTACAACGACAAGGTCCTCGTCATGCCCAACCTGTACGGCGACATCCTCTCCGACATGTGCGCCGGGCTGATCGGCGGCCTCGGCCTCACGCCCTCGGGCAACATCGGCGACGAGTGCTCCATCTTCGAGGCCGTGCACGGCTCGGCGCCCGACATCGCCGGCAAAGGCCTCGCCAACCCGACCGCGTTGCTGCTCAGTTCCATCATGATGCTGCAGCACATGGGCCTGTACCAGCACGCCGACCGGATCCAAGGCGCCATCTTCAAAACGCTGGCCGAGGGCAAGACGATCACGGGTGACTTGGGTGGCAAGGCGAAGACGGCCGAGTACGCGGAAGCGGTAAGTCTACTTTCTACACAGTATGTTATTGGGGGGGATCCGGTGAACGCTAACGACCTTGTAATAGGTAATCAAGAACCTCTGAGTGAAACTTGCGCGTGTAAATACCACAGCCGTTTGCCTTTGTTTACATTGACGTTTGCTTATGTCGCAGGCTTGAGGGTTTCCCTTGTAACATACCCCGAACCAGGTCATACACAGTTTCGTCGAGCGTGAAGACAAGCCCGTAGATACCTACTCTTCTGCTCTGATCACTGACTCTCAGGTCTGCAATGCGTGCGATGCTCCGTGACCCGCAGCACAATCGCCTTACAGTGATCAGGTATCCAGTGCACTCCTTTACACAAGTCTTAAGAATACTCAATTCGTCTTCTTAACCTATCGGCGAGGCTGATCTGCAAAGCACATTTGCCCACGCGGCTCATAGTAACCGACACATTGCACTATGTCCACAGCCAGTAGTAGGCCTGATAAACCGATCTCAACAACACCCTCGCTCTGCATTTCACGCAAACCCCTTTCCCATCAGTAATTTGATTGTCCCAAGACGTGACCGCATCGACAAAAACATCCCCCAGTCATTTGAGAACCACCTACACTGCCCACGCTTCCAGACCGAAGGAAAAGAAAACCCCCCTCCCCCAAGCCAATTTTCTACACCGAAATCCTCTCAAAAGCCTCCTGCAACACATCCTTCCTCGCCCGATGCATCGCCAACGCCCCGCCATACCGCTCCATGATCTCCATCATGCGCAGAATGTCATCCTTAGCCTTGTCATAAATGGGATGCTCGACGAGACCACCGGCAGCAGCAGCAGCAGCAGCAGGAGGAGGCATCTCATCCGTCGCCTCCTCCGCCGTCGGCGCCGCCACTACGGGCGTCGCGAGCAAATGCGCCATCAACAGACTCTCCTCGAACGCGCGGTGCTGAAAGACCCACCACACGCCCGCCTCGGCCTCGAACAGGCCCCAGAGTTTGAAGAAGGACCAGATGGCCTCGTGGGCGGCCTCGAGGGCGCCCTTGACGTTGGCCTCGACACCGGCGGACTCGTTCTCCGAGGCCTGCAGCAGCATGAGGCAGTGGTAGTAGTTGGAGGTCAGGAAGAGGTTCTGGCGCACGGCGCGCGGGTTTATGCTCGCTTGTTGTTGCAGGACGGCGTAGTCGAGCGTGGTGAGGTAGGCGGGGAAGGTTTTGTACAGGCGGCGGAAGGCGGCGATGAGGGATTCTTTGTGGCGGGGGCTGTTGGCGAGGGGCAAGGAGAGGGAGCAGGGTGAGGAGAGGTTCTCTTGTACGAGGTTCCCGAGGTGCCACATGCAGCGGAGGTATTCGACGTCGCTTTTCATGGTCATGGGATCGACGACGTGGTGTGGTAAGGGTGGTGCCAGGGGTTCGCGGGACTGCGGCGCGATGACGCTGATGCTCATGAGGTTCTCGACCCGCGAGTGCGTGCCGAGACAGATGTCCAAACCGTCCATGCTGAGTTCGTTCTCATCGGTCATTGACTCGACGGGGACGTCGCTGTGGGTCGCCGTGGGCGGCAGCTTCAACAGGACGGTGAGGAAGGTGTCCTGGAAAAAGACGGCTTGCCACAGTTTCCGCCGCTGCTGCTTCTCTAACACGGATGCGTCGGGCACCACAATGTCGGGATCTCGATGGAGTCGCATGGCGTACGCCTGTCGAAGGTGTATTCCCGCCCAAGCGTACGCATCCGACGCGTGGTTGTCGTTCATCAAGAAGTATGCCATCAGTGTCATGGCCTGAATCGCCCGCATGGACGTGCGGTTCAGATACGAGTAGACGCGCAGAGCCTGGTTGGCGGCCGAACAGTAGAATTCTGCGCTCTGCGAACATTCGTGGTATGAAGGGAAAGGCATGAACTGGGTGCCGAGGGCATACATGGCGTAATGTAAAGCCATAAAGGAGGCATCCGTCTGGTTCTTGGCCTCGGGGGGCAACGACCAGAAGCGCTCGTAGTCGGCGTAGAACGTGCGTCGGTGGAGGAAAGGGTAGACAGGATCCACAACCTCAAAGTATTTCGCGATCAGCAAGTCCGCCTGCTCCTTGGTTGGGAGGACCGAGATCACCTCGGGCAGCCCGCCTTGGCAGGTCCAATAGTTTGAGAAGGGATGCTGGGAGCCGACTCCGAAGACGTTCGACGGCGAGGAGGTGGAATAGGGCACGTTGGAGAGCAGGTAGGGCGAGGAGCCGTTGGAAGACATGGACTTGCGATGGGCTCTGTTTTCAATGGTGACCCAGCCATTGTCCGTCGTCACGGGCGAAGTCACGCCGGTCGTGGACGTGCTGGACTTGCGGATCTTGTCGGACGGCCGCGTCACGAAGCGAGCCTTACTCTTCGGTCCGTGGTCTGCGGAAGCGATGAGGTTGGCCACGGCGGTATACTCGCACCCGGATTGCCGTTTCACACACGCCAGGCACGGCCGTCCTCGGTCACATTTCGTTTTCCGCTCTACGCATTCCCTTTCGAGGTGGGGTGAGAAAGGGGGTTCAGTCTTGTGGGCAGGAGGAGTTCGGGGCAACGTACAGGCAAGATAGAGTAGGCTTGTTCCGCTTCTGTTTGGTCCTGACAGCTTTCCCGCCGGTCGGGGATGTGGGATTAGGGTTTGTTTCGATGGCGAAGGTGATTGCCCCGGCACTGCTACGACCGGTCGGGGTGGTGCCCATGCTGGAAGACGAAGCGGCCATGTCGGCGACGCTGTCATCAGGCATCGGCAGCGAGCCGAGCGCCGCATCGAGGCCGGGGCTTGTCCGTGGCACGAACATTGCTCTCTTCGTCTCGATTCTCGTCACATCTGTAGGAGGTACCGGGTAGCTTAGATGAAGGCGCTGGCCTGGTTGGCCGATGGGCCCGGGAATGCCAGGCGTGGCCAGTTAAAGCCGAATGTCGAGTACTCCAGAGGGCGATCAGATCAGCGTGTACAGGTAGGGTAGGGATGGGGTTGACAGTCACAGGAGTGACCTGCCTGAGACAGGTCACAGGAGGTGGGGGAGCTTGACGTGACACCGACGAGCCCCGGGAATACTGTATGGCTAGGTACATATAGTAGGAGGATCAATGGAAACATGAGGTGATCATCATATAAGGTATGGTGAGAAGTTGAAGGAAGCCCTTTTCTTTCCTTTCCCCTCACATTGGAATCCCTCGGTGCAGGTGCTTCCGCTCCCTCCCGCCCACAAATCGCTTCCCCCGCGTCTCCGGCCCTCCCATACTGTATGGAGATGCAACTGCGGAATACGGACGGCGTCGAGACGTACTATAGGTACATGTAGGTCTCAATCATCGGCAAGTGAGCACTTCGATGCAGTACATTTCACCTACCTACCTAAGTACCTTACGTATGTTTCAATCTCCCTACTCATGAGGAGCAATGTGTCCCGGTTCCCACGCTGCCAATGCCGAACGCTACTCTTACTTGCTTCTAGAGGTCATTCGTAGTATCAGTCATGATCACAGTCTCTCGCGTGGATCCGTACACCATATGAAAGTCGTACGCAGGGACGTCTCGCTACGTAGTTCAGACAGTCACAACCGCCTCTCTTCACGACGGTCTCTGATACCCCTCCACATCCGTACTGTTCGCGAGCTTCTCATACTTCGGGTACAACTCGCCATACGCCTTGATCTTGCCCATGATGGCCGTGTACGCATCACTGCCAATGACAGTCCGAAGTGGTGGTTCGTCCATTTGCGCAATGTCCCTGCAGAAAGTGGTCAGCACGAGTGGTCCAATGATGTGATCTAGGGATTTTCCAGACGTACCACATTGCCCGGGCGCCCTTCACCGGGTCTCCGGCTTGAGTGCCATGACGTTTACCCATCGTCTCCTCGGCGTTGATGTGATCGTACTGTCGTACATCAGTAAACCCGTCCCCAAACTCTCTCGACAACGTGTGACGAAGACTTACAGCCGGGTTCTTCTCCTCCCCAAACACCATACTGCGACCGGCCCAGTCCGTCCGGAACCCACCCGGCTCCACACAGGTCAACTTGATATTCCACTCGGGCTTGAGCTCATGGCTGAGGGCCTCGGTGAAGCCCTCGACCGCCCACTTGCTGCTGCAATAGATCGAAAAGGTCGGCACGCCTCGCTGGCCTCCGATGGACGTGATCTGCTGGATCTTGCCCCCGGGCGGCGAGTTCTTCTCCCGCATCACCTCGAGCGCTTTGCGGGTGACGTTCAGCAGGCCGAAGTAGTTCACTTCCATCTGCGTGCGGATCTGCTTGTCGGAGAGCGATTCGAATTCGCCACTTAGGCCGTAGCCGGCGTTGTTGCTGTACAGAAGATCAGCTCGTGCTACATACTGTTCATGGAGGCCATGCGAGTCTTACACGACGACGTCGATGCGACCGAATTGGGATAATGACTTCTCAAAGGCATTGTCGATCGACCTGTTCGCGTTAGCCACGATCAATGAGTCGAGGACTGCATCCGGAGCTCACTTCTGATCAGTGACGTCGCAGTCGACAGCGAGGAAGTTGTCTTTGGAAGTTCCATCGAACTGCAGCTTCGACGAGTTCCGGGCCGTCGCGACGACCTTGTCGCCTTCCGCCAGACACTTCTTCACCAACTCATACCCGAACCCTGTCGAGGTACCGGTGATGAAGAAGACTTGTGGTGCCATGATTGCTGGTGTATATGGTGAGTGTGAGAGACGGAATAGGCTTGACAGATGTAAAAAGATGATTGTAGAATGCTTACTTCTACCGAAGACATTGATGAGGAATACATGTAGTGATATGTAACTGAGGGGTGACGTCAAGAAGAACGTTCGCTGCCGATTTTGCCGAGGACAGAATGCAGGTGCAGGTGGCACAACGGAAGCACGACCTCCCACTCACAGTCGTCACGAAAGGTCATGTATTGAATGAGTTACGTGTATTCGTTACCATTTCTGCAACCAGACCGCCTTCACACGCAAAAGTCTCATACCTGGAACAAGCACTTGACTGCTCCCGTTACGTACAATTGCCGCCTTGAAAGCTCTCTCGCAAGATCTCCGGCTTCCTGTCTTCCAAATCCAAGATCATCTGTCCGAAAAGGCCGTTCGCCCATGAAAACCTATGGTTAGAACTCTCAGTCAGCGGTTCGCGTTCAATATATGTTCGGCAGTGGGTGGGTAGGTGGGCACTCACCATTGCCTCGTCCAGTCCGTGGTATTGAAAGTGTTGATGCTTTCGTGGACCAAACCCAGTCCATCGGTCGTACTGACAATCTCCCGCAACTGTTGCGTGATCTCCGCGTCATCGCTGCTCGTGAGGATGCGGACGATCGAAGCCATGGGCCAGGCATAGCCCGGGCCGTCGTGGGCACCACCGATGGCGCTGATGGACGGGCCGCGCATGAAGTATGGGTTGTTGGCGCTGAGCAAGATTGCTCGGGTGTTTTGGTAAACCGTGTCGTTGACGTCCAGGTAGCCGAAGAATGGCGCGGCGAGCAAGGATGGAATGTTCGCGTCGTCCATGATGTTCTGCCCCATGTACCCATCTACTTCGAACGCGTATATTCGAGATCCGGTCGCAGTGTGGACTATGCCGTGTGCAGTGATCGCGTCCCTCAGGTTGGAAGCCAGAGTGCTCATCCGGCTAGCGAGTGCGTCGTGGCCGCCAATGCAGGACATGATCTCGGCTGCGGAGGCGAGATAGCGGGAGAACATCATGTTGGCCGGGATGAAGCCTTGGAAGATCGTGGCATCGTCCGAGGGCCTGAAGAACGACCGAATGAGACCGGTGCCGTTGTTGAAGGGGTTTCCGAGGCCGCCGTTTTCGGTCGTCTCTGACGCTCGGTCCGTCTCGCGTGTCCAGCTGTACGACAGAACGCTGACATTGCCGTCCGGCTGGTAAGTGGGCACCGTCATGTTTTCAGCGACCGCCATGACGTTTTCAATCGCTTCCACCCATTGGTACTTCCTGAAAAAAGTGTCGTCCTGGGTAGCGTTGTAGTAGTTGGTCGACACCTCTAAGAACGCAGCAAGCGAGTCGAGCTCGTATTTGCATTCGAAAACGGACGTGTTGGTGTAGTTGGGGAAGACGACATCACCACTGCCTGAAGGGTTTGGCGAGGGATCGACGCCGGACTCGACGGGCGGCTGGAAGGAGTTGCAGTATGGATCGGTCAGGAGGTATCGAGCTTGCAGGTTGATCACGCCTCGGTAGAGCGAAGCGAGCGAGTTTGACGCATTGGAGGCCGTGAGCAATGGCAAGTACGACTGCATCTGGTTGGCCGAGTCACGCAGCCACATCGCATTAATGTCGCCAGTGATGACGAAGGTCAGCTCCTCGTCGGTCCCGTTGGCATAGCCTTTCCATCTGATCGCAGTGTCGAGCGTGTTCGGGTAGGCATTGACGAACAGCCTCCGCAAGTCCGGATCGCTGATCTCTTGCGATACTCGGGTGATGGTATCCTCAACGATGGAGGAATTGAAGGTTCTACACGCCGGGTCTGGACGCATGTAGGACAGATTGTACTGCCCGCCCGAGTAAGGAGGATGCGGCATGGTTGAATAGTCGTAGTAATCTGGGCAAGCAGCCGCCACGCTAGCCACGCAGGCGGACAATGCCAGAATGGTTTTCATGGTGCTGACCATTGGAATGTTTGCAGCGCAGATGTCGATGGAGAGGAGGAGAAGCTGATCGCGTGCAGAGTGGAGGGAAGAGGTATGGGCTGCCGGATACCCTTATTATCAATGCCTTCCAGCACTGCATACTGTGCCCCATCGCGGTGTGGACCAGCGTGACCGTGCTCATGCGCGCACGCGGGGTGGTATAGAAAGGTTGCAAATACTATGGATGTACTTAGCCTCCCTCACGACAGCTTTGCCATCGCGCCGATCTAACTGCGAGACTCCTCTCTCACTCACCGCGTACTGCATCGTTCTGCGCTATAGCCAAGTCTGCTGACCGCGGATTATGACGCACTGGTCGCCATGTTGGCGCGGATGTTCCTGACCTAGCTTGGTATACCCAATATTTAGGGGCGGGGTATGTTGCATCTGCTGTGGCTCTGAGCTCCTGGTGTCCGTTTTCCGTTGCACCGTGATCCGTGAATGGATGAGGCCACGCTGCCGTCGCAGTATCAAGGCAGCCTCCGCGTAGCGATGACCCAGTACGGCACGTGGAAGCTCATTGCCAAAGCCAAACCTCGATATTTGGAGTCGGATGTCGCGGTACCGAGCTTATCCGTCTTACGGTGTTGGAGGAGTTTTCTGTGGTGAGAAGGATTTGAAGTGGAGACGGGAAGCCGCGGAGCGCTAACAGAGACGTACCCATAATACCCGTCGTAGTACGATCCATACCGGTATTCATTAAAAGCCCATCGCACGGAATCGATTTGGGCATTTTCACGCACTGCACGTCTCAGTGAGCGCTGGTCGAATGCGCACTTGTAGGCTGGTCCGCATCAAACTGCGGCGTACCCTCACCACACGGCGACGATGTAGTCGGCGAGTCGTAGCCAGGATGGCGCAGCCTCAAACTCTGCGGCGCCCAGGCTGCCAGTAGATCTGCCGTGGTCTTGTGAGCATTACCGGTGGAGAGGATACTGTCGGTCCACTGCAGCAAACGGAAGCCGATGCGCGGAACGTCGAGAGTGCGAATGCCGCCTCGCAAAGCCATCATCTTCCCCATTGCACGACCGTGCACTTCGAGAGCGAGGTGTTTGTCCCCGTACAGGCGCTCGTGCAGGGCGATGCTCGCAACGGTCAGCAATACAGGCGTGCTGAACGAGCGCTGGGGATTTCGGATGGCCTCGTTCAAGTAGCTGACCACCATCGAGCGAAGCCAAATCACCACAGCCTGAGGCACTCGGCCCTCGACCACAAGTGGCGTACAGCCGTTGAGCAATTGCATGTAGAACAACGCGGGCTCGCTGACTGCTTCACGCAATTGCCAATTCACGTATGCCGTACCCTCCTTCGGCGTGGACTGTACGAGTGCAATCCCTGGAGGCAAGTGCACGTTGCGGTAATACTCCATTACCCATGAGAACCATGGTAGATTCGGGACCGGAAGAGCATCGAACGGATCGACGTTGCCGCCGTCCAGCAGATATCGTTTGGTGTCTTGTTTCTTGTTCGCCGCTCTCGCTTTGCGCTCCAATTGCAGTCTCTCAGAGGCTTCGAAAAGGGATGACCACTGCTCTGGCGGTGAGGGGACATCGTCGGATGTCGGTCGGACGTTGTTCCTCTCGTTAGGACGACGTTGTTCGGTACGCCGGCTTGCTTTTGGCTTGCGATTCGGATCGCGATGGCTGTATGTGGTCGCCCGAGACCGGACCAGTCGGCGTGTCTGTGTATCCTTCGAAGAGGGGTGCGAGAAATTCACGAAAGTTAATTGCCGTGTTGTGCTCCCTTCACCAGTGGTGGCCGAGGGCATCGAGTTCAGGTCTGCGTGAAGCCAAAGGACTGGAAGGCCTACCAAGGCTACACTCTCCAAACGTAGCATCGGCAGTCAACGAATAGCATCGTGAATCGTTTGTCGGTCGACTGTTAAAAACTGAACGTCACAAAGACTCGAGGTGCAGCCTCACGTTGAGTGCTTGGGCATTTAGACCCTCTTATACCAAGTGATCCCGCATGGACCGGCAATGGTATATGATTTACACTGCATTCATCATCTGCGCCCGGGTTGATGTCGTGCATACGGCATAGACCCACCATCATCGGCTGAACGTTCTCTAGTTGCTTCTGGCACAGTTGTCCAGCCGAAACCCATGACGCCGTGGATCTGGCGGGATGGTGTACGCCCCGTCTACTGTAGACTAGGTGGATCGTTGCACAGCAGTCACATATCAACGCCGAGGGCGTGCACTTTCATGTGCTTGGGTCGGAACACGTACGCCAGGCATTGCCAGATGCAACGCGTGTGGTCGAGAATGATGAAGTAGAAGTGGTCCTGGTGGAGGCTTGCAGAATCCAGACCCTTTGAGGCTTGACTTTCCCCGGCTCCTTCCGTCGAACGAATAGTTTCCTGCAACATCAAAAACACACCTAGGTATTGTACCTCCTACACCATCTCATCAGCGGAGAGCGACATGCTTGGTGTCATGGTGTGTTGCGGGAGTCGAGGGCAGCACAGGACGTGTCGAGTGCAGCCTCAAGGCCACCGAACGATGGATCCTCGTGCGCAGGCCCGCACTGCGTCTTCAGCTTCTTATTCGATCTACACCGGGACCCATACACAGGAGCTCGATCCTACGTAAGAAGCATCGTGGGGAGCACGTCCTTGGCTCACTGCAGGTCTGCGGCGAGATCTGCCCACGGCCTGGCGGCCTCAGCGGCTGGTTGTGAACTACCAGGGTGAATATCGATGCTCGAGATTCTGCCGCCAGCTGCGAGGGCTGGCGCGCGCCTTCAACATGAGTCGCAAGTTCATGGTCATCTGAGATATTGAAGGCATACGACACTATCATTGAGCCTGTAGCTACTTCGCGGTAACTTCTCGCTGATGGCGCTGACCTACTGCAGCCCAAGAGCGCTGTGGTGCATGTGTCTAAGCTTGCGACACGCTCCGGCCCATCACACCAACGAGATGCTCCACGTCCAACGCTTGCCACAGGCACACGGCCTCGTACTCAAGCGGCAAGCTGAACAATGGATAAAGACTGAGACTTGCTGCAGTTCAGCCGTCTAAGACGCGCTGTCAAGCTCATCCTCACTGATGTCCATATCAAGCGGTCGATCGGCTACTTCTGCCACCGCACTCTTAGTGACACCGAACTCTCTGCCGGCACGGGGACTCTCTAGCCCGGCTTTGCGCTCGCCAGTGTTAATAGAGATGGCGGCTTTCTCTTGGATCAGTGGAACATCGTCCGAGCTTGCGACCTTACTGTCTCGCTTGAGTTTGGCATTTGCCACTGAAGACCCCGGATAAGGCTGCAGCCAGATCTCGTTGCACAGGCGCGCAGCGACTGCTTCGAAGACTTCGATTCTCACATCGTTCTCGAGCGTCTCCTCCAACAATAACTTTCTCCTGCTGGGATCCTGCTCGGTCATCGCCTTGCTCTGGGTATCGATGAAGTATTCATCACTAGCAAAGTCATTCCAGGGTCGACCAGCTCGGAACGCACGTTTGGCTCTGTTGACGAATACCCTGGCGATGCAAGAATAGAACTGAGTGGACGTATCGTAGTCTACTGGATTGCCCGCGAATTCCTGCCAGTCATCGGACCCATCCTCCACATACGCCTCGCCTTCGGCAACATCGACACCAGCTTTCCAACCCCGTTTGTCCGCAGACAAGTTGAAAAAATCTTTCGGAAGCCGTGGCTTTGGTACTTGCCATGGATAGATTGTGAACATCTCCATCGAGAAGGATGGCAGGATGCACTGTGTGGTTGCATTCGGTATCTGTTGACTTGCCACGCTTTTCACGTCTTGCTGCGAGAGCAGCTTTTCCGGAACAGACTTGCTTCGTTGGGACTTTGGAGCCGGCATTGACGCGTTGCTAGCGCTAGGGAGCGACGGTCTCGACGCGCCAGCCTTGGGAGGGACTGGTAGCCGCTTGTCCGGCGACGCACCGGCCTTTGGAGTAGCTGATTGCCTCGTGCTTGACTCAGCCTCAGGCGACAGCACGCCCGTGCCCATTACTTCCGACTTGCCTGTGGCGTGGTCCATGGATGCAAAGCTAATGACCGCGCTGCAGGTTATCGCGGATGGTGCAGATGTCTCGAAACGCTCCGAAGCTGTGGGTGTCACAGGTGAAGGTAAGCTCGAAGCACCGCTCCTCTCGGCTTCAAGGTCCTTCTGAATTTCTATCAGTCTGTTGGATGGTTGCGCAGCTCTCCGTGATCGACGAAGAAGAGGACTTTGACGATTTCGCTTTTGTGCGTCTTCGTGCATTGTGCGCTGAACCCTTCCGGCGGAATCACTTCTTTGGTTGTGATATATGCTTAACTCTATTGGGTGAAGAATTGTGGTACGGTGTGATGTTTCCACCACGATGGTTCAAGGGTATGGGTCATGGTGATATGGTGTGCGAGAGCAGCATTTGTGCAGAAAGTGGCAGCAAGTCTCTTGAACGTGACTGCGAATGAGGAGAAGAATAAAACTACATAGTACCTCAGGCAGACGACGAGCCGTAGTCGTAATTGCCGCTTCGGGACAGCCTACGGACACGCACTTGCGACCAGTGAAGTTTGCCTGACAATGAGAAGCCGACTTGCGTTCGCAACACTGGCAAACGTGCCGTTGCGACTCGTTCACACACAACGTGCAGTGTTGGTGAGCACCTGCATGATATTGTCGTCGCTACCGTATACGGCCTAGCGTATGCTTATGCAGGCACTTCCCGCCGATCTGGGATCAAGATCTTCCTCCGATGCGCTAGGATCGGAATCTACGTCACGCGTTTGGGGACGTGCTTAAGGCGCGCGACAAATGCGACGGAATGTCATGAACATCCCCTCTTCATGTATACGACTCATGTAGGAATTGATTTTCACGGAACTATCCTATTGATGCGTTCAACAGACTAGCATCGAATACCATAAGGACGCACTCGTCCGCGTCAGGATCAACGCCATGTCTTCAGCACCTGCCGAGTCAATGGCCAGCACGCCACCAACTTCTCCGGACAACGGGAGCGATGGGCCGACAAAAGCAATGGAAAGAGAAGAAGCCTCAATGGCAGAAGCTCGGAGAAAAGAAGACCAGAAACGCGAGCGTAAGTTGGCCGCACAGCGCGAGAAGGATCGGAAAGGTGGGCCGGAAGCGGTCGATACCAAATACAAGGCATTGGAGTACCTGCTCAGCCAGAGCAAGCTCTATTCCGCAATCATGTTACAGCAAATGACCCAACAAGAAGAAGCGGAGACGGCCAAGGACGAGAAGAGCCGGAAGCGCGCTGAGAAGCGTGAGGCGCAGGCAGAAGAAGCGGCTCAGGCGAGCCAGAAACGGGCGACGAGGGGTGCTGCTGCAGCACAGGCGACGGCTGAAGACACCGAGGAACAAAAGTCTCCGGAAAAGAAGCTCCCTTCTCGAGGTCGACCTTCCAAGGCTGGCAAGAACGGCAAGATAACCGATTTCGTAAAGAAGGAACATGTCCAGGCCCAAGCGGGCCAGACTTCCGTCGCTGAAGCACTCGCCGAAGATACGAAAGGCTCGGACGTAAAACCAGGTGATATCGGCATGCAAGATCTGCGTTCCGCAAAGCAGCCCGACCTGGTCACTGGAGGGCTGATGCGAACGTATCAGCTAGAGGGATTGGAGTGGCTGACATCTCTATACGAGAACGGACTGAACGGCATTCTAGCGGACGAAATGGGCTTGGGAAAGACAATTCAGACCATCAGTTTTCTCGCTTTCTTGAGGGAGCGTGGCATCAATGGCCCGTTCCTGATCGCCGCACCTCTCAGCACGACGAGCAATTGGGTGGCGGAATTTAAGAAATGGACGCCGAAGATTCCGGTCGTGCTATATCACGGCAGCAAACAAGAGCGCGAGGAACTGAGACGCAAAACGCTGCGGAATCCGGGCAGCCCCGATTTCCCAGTGATATGCACCAGCTACGAGATCTGCATGAACGATCGCAAACACCTCGCGCACTTTGGCTGGAAATACATCATCATCGATGAAGGCCACCGTATCAAAAACCTGAACTGCAGGCTTATCCGCGAGTTGCAGTCCTACCAATCGGCGAATAGACTTCTCATCACCGGAACGCCGTTGCAGAACAACCTCACCGAGCTGTGGTCTCTTCTACACTTTCTGATGCCCAACATCTTTGACAAGCTGGAATCTTTCGAATCGTGGTTCGAATCTTTCGAGTCCGGCCTCAAGGAGCGGAACGGCTACGAGCAGATACTGTCAGAGGATCGCAAGAAGAATCTGGTCGCGAGCCTGCACCAGATCCTGAAGCCCTTCCTGTTGCGCAGAATCAAGGCCGACGTGGAGACTGCTTTGCCGAAGAAACGCGAATATGTACTGTACGCACCTCTGACGCAGACACAGCGGGAGCTGTACCATGCGATTTTGGACGGCAATAGTAGAGGGTATCTCGAGAACAAAGTCGTAGAAAGCGTTAGCGGGTGCTCGACACCAGCGAGTGTGCGCAGCCGAAGCCGGAAACGGAAAGCCCTCGACGACGGCAGCACGTCCAACAAGAGCGCAAAGTCGAGCCGAGCTTCCACCCCAGCGACTGTCAATGGTACGTCGGGCCGATCCAGGAAAGCGAAGAAGAACCAGAAGTACGAAGAGATCTCGGACACGCAATACTTCAAACAGCTCGAGGAAGGAGCTTCTTCACCCACCGAAGGCAACGGGGACTCAGAAGACGAGGAAGAGGCCGAACGCGCAAAGACGCTCGCCATAGCCAAACGTGAGATCTCGCAGAAGAAACTCCAAAACCCCATCATGCAGCTGCGCCAATGCTGCAACTCCCCACACAATTTCTACTACCCCTTCGACCTCGACGACCACACCCCCGTCGACGAAACCCTCGTCACCGAGTCAGGCAAGATGCTCCTCCTCGACCGGCTCCTGCCGATGCTGCTGCGCAAGGGCCACAAAGTCCTCATCTTCTCGCAATTCAAAACCCAACTCGACCTGCTCGAGACCTACTGCAACGACCTCCGGCACTGGCCCGTCTGCCGCATCGACGGCTCGGTCGCGCAGTCCGACCGGCAGGAACAGATCCTCTCCTTCAACGACCCGGCCAGCGAAGTCCGCATATTCCTTCTCTCCACGCGCGCCGGCGGTCAAGGGATCAATCTCGCGGCCGCCGACACGGTCCTGCTTTTCGACAGCGATTGGAATCCGCAGCAGGATCTGCAGGCGCAGGACCGCGCGCATCGGATCGGGCAGACGCGGCCGGTGATTGTGTATCGGTTCGCGACGAAAGGGACGGTGGAGACGATGCTGCTGGAAAAGGCGGATTCGAAGCGTCGGTTGGAGAAATTGGTCATTCAGAAAGGGAGGTTTCGGTCTGGTGGGAGCGGTGGCGGTGGTGGTGGTGCGGCGGCGGCTGATTTTGCGGAACTGCAGAGACTGTTGGGCAAAGATGACGGGGAGAGGATCGATGTGGCGGAGGGCAAGGGCCTGTTGAGCGACCGCGAGCTGGAGATCCTTACGGATAGAAGTCCGGAGGCGTTTGAACGGGCGGAGAAGGGAGTGGATATTGTTGGGAGTGCTTTCAAGGCTGTGGAGACGAAGGCGGATGGGGAAGGGTTGTTGGAGAGTTTGCAGAAGTAAGGATGAGCTTGGCGCTGGATAGTTGCTGGACAATGCTAAGGACGGTCTGAAATGCATTGTTGATTGGAACGGTTTGATAGGCATGCAAAGGATAATTTAACCACGCATTCACGCTTCAGCGGGTTCCTGTCTAAAGGCATCCATGAACTTCGGTGCGAACCGAGAAGGAGAGTCCTCCATCTGCGTTGCTTCTTCGCCACCACTGCCCGTAGAAGACGTACTCAGATTACTCTCCTTCTTCGTCAGGCCTCGTGGCCGCCCCGCACCTGCGGTCTCGCTGCCGTCCTGCAACAGCGTCTCTGTAGCCGATAACCTACTTCCCGGCTGCGTGATGTCTCTACGTCGCGGCCGCCGTGCCGTGCTCCCGCCAGACGAGCTTCCACTTTCGCGCCGCACGTGCAGGCTCTGGTCGGCGGTCCTACTGCGCCTCGTGCTAGCTTCAAGCGGGTCTGGCGCAGGCGTACTGCTACGCGAGGAACCTCGACTGTGGCTCTCGCCCCTCAGTAACCCCTCCCTCCTTCTCTTCTCCCTCTCCTGCCTCGACCGCTCACCCGAGGGCCTCTCCACAAGCGCCAGCCTCTCTAGATCTCGTTCCCGTCTCGTTCGCCCATTCCAGATGCGTACATTCCGCCATCCGCGCCAACCCGTCCACCACAGCAGGCCTCCGTCCCTGCGCGCGACTTCCTGTCTTCGAGTCCGCACGACCCTGCGCAGGTCGGCGCGTCGCGCATTCTCCCGCTCCCAGTACTCCATACGGTACGTTTCCCATCCTTCCCTGAAGTCGGGCGAGAAAGGTTTGGGTAGCAGCAGTAGTTTCAGCACATCGCCAGACGATGCAATGTCCTCTTCAATCAGGCCATGCCGTGCAGCATGTGCATTCCAGTGATCTTTCGTCGCTAGCTTCTCCGGTTGCGCTCCACCACTGTTAGACATCGCAGAAGCGGCAGCCTCGATGTCCTTCGGTAAGACCTGAAAGTCCACCCTCAGATCCCTATACCAACCCAACGGATCCAGCATCCCCAGCCACCCCGCCACCTCTGCCCAGAACCCGCCCTTGACCACCACGACCTTCAGATTGAACGTCCTGAGCCCGCGATTCGTCTTGCCCACAAACTTTCGCGGCCAGCGCACACCGCGCTCGTACATGCCCGTGCCCCAGAACAGACCGAGCGTCACGACCCCGCCGCACCAGCCCAGCTTTTCAATGGACTCGACGACCCAGTAGACGCTGCCGCCGACGCCGCTCCCGTCTTCGCGCGGGCGGAAGAAGAGCAACCATGTGAAGATGGCGCACCAGGCGGAGAGGAGGGTCAGGAGGAGGAGGTGGAGGCGCAAGCGTGCGCGCAGACTGAGATATTGGAGTCGGAGGGAGGACTCGAGGATGAGGAGGTTGAGGTAGATTTGGGGTGGGGAGGAAGGGAGATTGTCGCGGGGGTCGGTTGTGGTGGTGCCGGCGACGTTGGGTGAGATCGGAGCGGTGACGGAGGAGAAGCGGGAGGACGAAGTCGCAGAAGCTTTGGCAGATTCGGCGACCTGGGTTGGAGAGACGTTGGGAGGGGGTGCGCTGGAGATTGTCGAGTCAGTCCACACAGATTGCTAGACGGTGTGTTTACTGGTGGTCACATGCGCACCCCTTCACGAGTTGGTCGAGCTTGTTATCCGACATGGTGACCACAGGGTGGTGGCGACTGGACACCGCGTTGCCTTGTGTGTTATGACAGCATCGTGGGCATAGCGAGCAACTTCCACGATCGGTTCGTGGGAAAACGAATATTTGACATGTGATCGGAGGTCGAGTTTGAAGTGAATGTGAGATGGGCGCCGCGTCGGAGACTCGGACTTTGTCAGGTGATCCATTCTATTAGTCAGCCGCCACCACGTGTCAGCGTGTCGCGTTCAAGGCCCCGTCATCCCGCCTTGACCGCCAACGAAAGCGTTGCCTGCGAGTACATCAATCGAACTTTTCATACTCCCAATCCATGATACTTCCGCTCCTATCTCTCGCGCCTCCGCCCTTCTGATCGAGAGTATCTGGGCATGCGCCTTGTCGGCGCCTCGTTCCTGGCCTTACCTGCCACTCTACGCTCCACCCTCCTTCTCGCCGCCTTGTGTCCGCTTAAAGCCACGGTCACCGCCACTACCACCGATAGCGACCTCTCAGCAGCGCCTTTATACTTCCAACACCAGCCGACCTCTGCAAACGCCGCATACTCCACCATGGCTTCCTCCAGCCACCCTGCTAGCGAAGCTGCCGACTCCGACCAGCTCCGCTCACAAGCAGCGTCTGCACCTACAGGCCAGAAACCGATGCTCGCCCGACAGCGCGCCAAGGAGGATACTGCAACGAGTGGCACCCAGGCGGCGAAGAGCGGCTACTTTCCTTTGAGCTACAAAGAAGGCATCTCGCAGTGGTGGGCGGGTCTCGCGCCAGCAGTGACGGAGCACCGTGTGCTCTCCTTCATCCCTTATCTCCGACAACCCCCGACCCATACTCAAACCGGCAGCGCGCCGCCGAGTACGAGTGCGAGCACGATGAGCGTGGATAAAAGTAGTAGTAAGGAAGCGGAACCCGTTCGCACGAGCAGTCTCACAGACCCTCACGGACCACGGCAATGGCATAGCAAATTGGTGCAATTGGGCGGCAAGAATCGCTTCTTGAACGAGTTCTCGGTGGAGAGGTTGGGAGAGGAGATTGACGACAACCTTGTCATGCTGCACGGTTACGGTGCTGGTCTAGGTTTCTTCTACAAGAACTTCGAACCGCTTTCTCGTCTTCCGCATTGGAAGCTCTACGCGTTGGACATGCTAGGGATGGGACGTAGCAGCCGTCCACCTTTCCGCATCCATGCGAAAGATAAAGAGGGCAAGGTGCGTGAAGCGGAGAGCTGGTTCATCGATGCGCTGGAAGAATGGAGGATCAAGAAAGGTATTGACAAGATGACCTTGATGGGACATAGTCTAGGGGGTTATATGGCGGTGTGCTATGCGCTGAAATATCCCGGCCATCTCAACAAGCTAATCCTCGCGAGTCCGGTCGGTATACCAGAGGATCCGTATGCGGTGAACGAAGAGATGCCTGAGCCCGGGGACAGTACGATGGCGAATGAATTCACCCAATCACAGGACGAGACGACCGAGAATGGAAGACTAGGCGACCAGAACAACTTCCTCAACGCGAAGAAGAAAGCAGAAGAAGAAAACCGTCCTCGCAAGCCTTTGCCAAGATGGCTTACCACCCTCTGGGACGCCAACGTCTCCCCCTTTTCGCTCGTTCGGCTCTCCGGTCCCCTCGGCCCACGCCTCGTCTCCGGCTGGACCTCGCGCCGTTTCTCCCACCTCCCCACCGATCAAGCGCAGGCTCTGCACGACTACTCTTACTCGCTTTTCCGCCAGCGCGGATCCGGCGAGTACGCCCTCGCGTATGTGCTCGCGCCGGGCGCCTTCGCGCGCTCGCCGCTCATCCGGAGGATCCAAGGGGTGGGGAGGCAGTACCTCGAAGCACACAGCCGGCCGGACGTCGATACCGGTGCCTCAACCTCCCCAGTCTCCGAACGACCGCCTCAGCACAAAGTCCGCGAGACGGGCGTGCCGGTCGTGTTGATGTACGGCGAGCACGACTGGATGGATGTGCAGGGTGGTCACGCGTCGGCGGACAAGTTGAGGGAGGAGAAAAGGAGGGCGCTCGCGACGGCGAGTGAGAGCGAGAAGGCACGGGAGGACGGGGATGTCAAAGTGGTGGTCATCGGGAAGGCTGGGCATCATGTGTACCTCGACGGTGCCGAGGAGTTCAATCAGGTTGTCCTTGAAGAGATGAAGGATGTAGAGCGTAGGAGAAAGAGGTTGGAAGGTGCGGCAAGGTGATGGGAGGATTTTGATCTCGGTCGATGGCTCGGTGTAGGACGGTCAGTGTTGGGTTTCTTCAGTGTGCGGTCTGACTTTGGATATGAGTGAATGAGCTGTCATAGCGAGCTGCATGGCATGACATGGCAATGGCGTTTGGATGAGGTTTTCAGGATGGCCTGGAGTAGAAGAATCGTCAGAAGCCTAGAGCGACAGATTAGATATCCCTGGTACTGGGTGCGCGCTTCAACGCGTGTGAATTTCGTGAACTCGTCGATACAATCATGCTGTACTCGCCAATGTTTTTCGGTTCAGGCTGAAAGTCACATACATGTACTCAGCTACAGTACCCCGCGGTGTGGACATCCCACCTGTTCAACGCCTTCGTTTGCTTAGTGTCAGCCTAAGAACAGGAGGGACACAACTCCGTTCGATGTCTCCTTCTTGTGCCTTCGCCGTTCCTACCCTCGTTGTAAGCTGGCGGCCAAAGGAGAGTCGCTCCGTCATTCGGTTCTTTCATCTCGGCTTGGTCGTGCCTTTAGGTAAGAGACCAGCGGCTACCTACTGCGTACCCTCTATTGATGGGACTGAGAAGTTGCTTGCCGAGGTCTGTACAACGTGAAGATGTCTTTCCCCTCCATCTATACCTGCTCTTCTCATACTCCCAAGACCGCCACATACCGTTCTCCTCCTTCCTACCACTCATCCTCGTCATACCTCACTGTAACCGAGCGCAGTCAGCTCTACATGCAGCCATGCCAGGTCGCCTACAAGACAAAATCGCCATCATTACAGGCGCTAGCTCAGGCATTGGCCGAGCCATCGCCATAACGTACAGTGCCGAAGGAGCCCGCGTCGTATGTGCCGACATCCGCGAGACCGACCGCGCGGCGGACCAGCACGAGCACCAACGCACCACGCACGACACCATCACCTCTAACGGCGGCCAAGCCATCTTCGTGCAAACCGATGTGACCAAAGCACCCAGCGTGGAAGCCGTTGTGCGTAGCGCGGTGGAGACGTATGGCCGGCTTGATATTATGGTCAACAACGCCGGTCTCGGCGGCATGCCGGACGAGGATCCGAATCTCGCGCAGCCGGTCTGGGACACGCCGGTCGAATGGTACGAGCGGACGCAAGCGGTGAACAACACCGGTGTCTTCCTGGGAATCAAGTACGCTTCGGCGCAGATGATCAGGCAAGAACCCCACTCTTCGGGAGATCGAGGCTGGATCATCAACACGGCTTCGATCCTTGGCGTGGTGGGGACGGAAAGGGCGGCGGCGTATTGCGCGTCCAAAGGGGCGGTGATCAATTTGACGAAAGCGGCGGCGTTGGACTGCGCGCCGTTCGGCATCCACGTGAATTGCTTCGGGCCTGGGTACACCGAAAGCTCGATGACGGAACCCATGTTTGCGGATCCGGAGTATAAGCAGATGTTGCTTGAGAAGCATCCTTTCCGTGGGCGGCTGGGGAAGCCGGAGGATCTGGCAAAGGCGTGCGTGTTTCTAGCGAGTGAGGATGCCCAGTGGGTGACTGGGGTAAGTGGTCCGCGATGTTATGATGAGACTGCTGTGCTGACCAAGATCACAGGTGTATTTACCGGTTGACGGAGGTTACCTGGCGCGGTAGGTCGAAGTGTAGACGATGATGTTGTTGGTCCATCCAAGATTTGCTCTTCCATCGATAGGATGACTGAAGGTAGATATATGCTCGGCCCTTTTCGCTTGCCCTTTGGTGACCGTGCGGCCTTGGTCTCGTTCACCAGGCCATTCTCACTGCATACTGGTCGCGAACAGCATACGGGCCCAAGGACAACCGAGAAGCCAGTCATCTCTGCAGAAGCCACAAGCGCAAGTGCCCGTAGCGGATGATATCGTAAAGCCATGGCACAGGAAGCCCGGCCCAGCTTACCCGAACCTCTTCGGACTAACCAGCTCAGCAAGACCAAAGTCGAAGGTCTTACCTTTATACGCCGCTAGAGACACTCGGTATTGGTTCGAGGAACGGCTTCGGATCAATACTGTAGTTCTGCGGTCTAATGACTAAGAATGGCGCGCGGTACCAGGCGATCGTCGGACCGAGCTCGACGTCGCTTTGGACGAAGCAGCGGATGTTTTAGTCGAGCGAGATGTCGTCAGTACCGTGCTTGCCTTGCTGGAAGGTCTTGACCGGGCGGAGGTCGGGGCTAACGGCGAGTGCGAGAGCGGACCCTGTGCGGTCGCTGCCGGTAAGGTTGGGGCGCACATCGCTGGCGTGACGGTTTTGGTGACGGTGGTGGCTGCAACATGAGGTGTCGAGAAGATGGCTGATGGAAGTGAAGTCAGGACAAGTGTTACTCTTTGTGGTAGGATTTAGGGAACATACAGGATCCACCGATTCCAGGGGTGACGGTGACCGTTACTGGCAGGATGACAGCTGTGGGTTCATTAGCAGGGTGCTGGCGATCGAGAGCAGATCTCGGACGACTTACTCGAGAGCAACATGATGATGAATGCCGCTGTAAACGTCGCAGATGAGACGATGTCCGCTTGCGGCTGCAATGTGATTTACTCTTTTCTTTTCTTTCAGCACTCTAAAGTCGTCAGTCTTTGTCGATACGGTAAACAGTACTGGTGTCTGAAGGAGACCGTACATACCAACAGCCTCCGCTCGAATCTGCGAAATCGGACACGAGGACAACTCTTTTCTTCGCCTGATCCTTATAGAACTCACCAGTCATGGCTGACGTCGAGGCCGTTTGCGTACCGAACAGATGCCGTGGCCAAGACGGCGGCAAGACTGCTCGATGTATATAGCGTATAGAAGTGATGTCGGTATTACAGCGTCTAGCCCTATATAGCAACGGTGATTAGCGTACATGAACGGCTATAATAAATACTGGCCAAGGTTTGTTCAGAAACATGACGTGTTGTCGCGGTAGTGTACCTGATGAATAGGTTTTCATCACGGAATCCGGGAGATGGTCGACTGTGTCACAGGTGTTCGTCTAGGGTACTGGGTTGCAGCAGAGCTGTGATAACCGGCAGGATCTGAGGACCTAGGGTGGACGATAAGCAGTGACCAGGCTGACTCCATGAGCGGTCGAGGTAGTGACCATTGGAGAGCACTTTTGTGTGTTCTGAAGGCAGTATTGATCTGTGGTTGCCCAACCATGGGAGCTGACCGCTCTGTGTGTGGTGGCGTGGCTTGGTTTTTCATTATTGCTGAACGCGTTATTGTGGTGCAATCGAGGATGCAGCATGATTGAAGATAATGTATAGCCTGAGCGGAGTCCTCTCACACGTCGTGCCCAAGATCTATATCTACGATCAGCCATCTATGTCCACATCCCTGATGACCCTCAGTATAATGACGAGGATCGATCAGTGGTCCTTCTTTTCATCTCCGGTCGACTGTGGTTCGGTATGCCGCTCTACCACCTTCTCATCCCGAACATCTTCCCGCTTATCCTGAATCGCCTTCTGGACTTGCTCGACCGCACGCTCAATCTCGATTTCCATCTCGGGTAAGTCGAAGCCTTCGGCGATGAGCTTGCCATTCCATCTCTGCAATAACATCACCTCTTCCTTCTCGCCACTAGTCTGCGTCTCAATCATACGCGCGACCTCCTCTGTTTCGGAATCGGTGGTTTGCGGCGCATCTCGGATTTTCTCCCGCGACGGGTGCAGCAAGCCTGCAGTGTATAGGCGGTCCATCTGTGGGCTCGCCGTTGGCGTGACCGAGTTTTTGTCCATCAGACGCTCCAGCAGCCTGCCGCCGTTGAGCGCGCGATGATGAGAATACGCGCGGAAACAGAGGTAGAAGAATGGAATGTTCGGAATACTGTCCCACCAATTAGTTTGGCGACTTTTTCCGTGGGCTATGCAATGGCCACTCTTACACTGGTACTAAAGTGAAGGGAGCGCTAAGTGGCATCAAACCGATGCACGTCCATAGACGCCGATTATGCAGGCTTTGTCTTTCCGTCGCGAGCGTCCTGAGGACCTCGGGCACCCTGCTGCCTTTGAGGAATGCGCCCGGGTACAGGCATTCGACGTTCAGTTTGCCCTGGTCTATCTCCGCCAGCCTTTGCTTCGTCGCCGGGGGTATCGTCTTCAAGCCCCATTCCTCGTACGGGATGCGGTTGAACAGTCGGTTGCCGTAGACAGTGAGTTGCTTCTGCCAGCCCTTCTCAGCTTTCTCCCACTGCGCCCATGTCTGCGATGCTCGGTTGAGGATGCGTTGCGAAATCGGTTGTTGGTTTTGCGCGCCTTTGACGACCTCCTGGACGCGTTCGCAGTAGATGAGCGTTCGACGTGTCGAGATCGGCAGCAGAAAGAGGCGCATACTGGCAAAGGGCGGATGGACTGCCAAGGGAAAGACAATGCTTGCGCCGTGCAAGGCGTGACGGTGAGTTCACCTGAGGGTCATGGTCGCCGCAGCGCTGGTCGCTCGGGATCCGGCAGGCGTTAGTCAATGAACGACTGAAATCAAGGAGTGCTTTTCGACATTCGCGACATGCGAGAGCAAGCCGCGACATCACGTGCTGAAATCTGGCGCGGCAGATTAGTCAACCTCCAGCCCCGACCACACCAAACCTCACCTGCACACGACAAAGTTACAATGCCCCCAACGATCTCCTCTACTGCGTACAATCTTAGCCTTGCTGTGATGTTCAGACGGAAACGGCGGGCTCAGTGGTTGCCAACATACTGTACCACCTTATGAAGTGCTAGTAAAGGTACAATATGGTGACTTCCAAGACGTCTCGCAAAGCTGTGACAGCTCCACCAACAAGCTCGTACTCGTTGACCACAACGGCGAATATCGGATGAGCAAGCGGGTCGAAGGCCATGTCGATCTCTCCCCGTCCGACCCGCTATTCTCCTTACACCACGGCATTGTGGACCGCTCTTGTTTTGCCTGGCAGAACCTCGACGCAGACGGACACCCAAGGCCTGGTCGCGGCGAGCGGCGGATCCGACATGCGTTCAAGTTCCTGCCTGTGCTCGGCCAGCATGTAGTCGATGTGATCCGGCGCGAAGACCCGGAGTAAACACGTTTGCTCCGGTGGCGAGACGTTCCGCAGTGCGAACGCAAAGGGCTAGAGGAAGGCCCGAGCGGGTGGTGCACACTCGACAAGCAGCGCCTTGATGGTAAGGACGTATAAGGGCAGCGCAGCAGATGATGAATGTTCAAGTGAGTGTCGATCTCAACGACCTACATACCTATGGCATCTTCGTCTCTTCCCATAGACCTGAACCGCTATCACACTTGCACGGTGATCGTACAGCCATCATCGTCCGTCACCACTCAACCGCCCTCAGATACCACACGAGCAGCCTTCACCGTTTACTTCCCTTCTTCTTCGCCGCCACAACCCTAAAACTCCCATTGCTCTCATCCTTCGCAGCAGACTCTTTGGCCGAGCTCGAAGGGCCCTTCTTCGCCACCTCGCTCCACCCCCCCGACTGACCGGCCGGACTCGCGCTCTTCGGTGGCGCGCTGTGATCCACCAGACCCTTGTCGGCCAGCTTCTTGCGCCGCACGTACTCTTCCGCGAAGTGCCGCGAGTCGATGGTGTTGGAGACCACGTGCACAGCTTCGGTGATCATGTCGACCTCGGGTGGAAGGAACAGCAGGCCGCCGACGAACTCCTCGGCTGTTACATCATGTCAGCATGGACTTGCGCGTCATATAAGATCATATGCGCTTCGGACTCACCAGATATGCCCTTGTTCAGGTCCGGCCTCAACTCTCCCACAGCCCACTTCTTGAACTCGTCCTGTGCGTTGACCGCACCCGCACTCGCCATCGTGGACGCCCGACTCGGAGCCTTCTTGAGCGTCGCCTGCGCAGTCGGCACGATACTTGAGCTCGCGGTGCGGGTAGCCGTGGGGGCGGGCGCCACAGGCGTCTTAGTCTTACCACCAGCACCCACCGTCGTCCACGCACCGCCTGCGCTTGGCACGGCCAAAGGCGAAGCGACCTTACCGGCAAGGTTCGCATAGCTCTTTCCAATAGCCGCAGTGGCTACGCTAGTCAAAGCGTTTGCCTGCGCCGTCGCAGCAGCCGCGGCTAGCTTCTTCTTCCGCACCTCCTCTTCTTTCTGGATCTGCGCCATGGTCTTTGTCGTGGCGCTCGAAGGCTTCTGTGTCGCTTTAGCCCATGCCGAAGGTGCAATGCCGGTCGGCGTGGCAGGCGAGCCGGTAGCCCAGCTCGCGGACGCTGGAAGTCCCGGCTGGGCGATAGCAGCGGCAGCGGCTTGCGCCTCCATCTCCTTCTCGAAAGCGGCGCGGCGAGCGGCGGCTGCCATGGCCTCAGCCTCCGCGGCCTTCTTGGCTTCGATCTCCTGAATTTCTTTGAGGGACGGACCCTTTGGCGCTTCGGCCGGCTCCTTCGCCCATGGCGCCACGGCGACGCTAGGCGTTTCGACAGATGGCGTCTGCGAAAGATCACGTTGCTCCGTTTGCAGCTGGTCGGCGACACTTTGCCTGCCAGTCCGTTGTGCAGCAGGCGCTGGAAGTGGGGACTGCGACGGAGCGGGAGGGAAAGGCTGTGGGAGACCGACCTGTTGCGGCACAGGCGATTGCTGAGCAGAGACGGCTGCCTCGACTTGCTCAGTCAGAGAAAGTGGCTCCTGTTGTTGTTGTTGTTGTTGTTGTTGTTGTTGTTGTTGTTGTTGTTGTTGTTGTTGTTGTTGTTGTTGATAGGCGAGCGGAGAGCTTATACTGCTGTGCGTCGCAGACGTTTCTTTATCGCCCGTTGTCCTGCTGACAGCGGGCTGGAAGCGAGCATTAAGCCCGGCACCTGCATTCGGCCCCTGTAGCTGCTGGAACTCCTGCATGCGCTCTTTCGGAGTTTGATGCTCATTGTCCTGTCGCTGCAAGGAATCATGCTGCGCCTGTTCCTGCTGCAGCATTGCGCGATCTTGCAGCATCTGCTGAACCTGCTGGGTATGCGCATCCTGACCAGTTTGGGCCTGTTGTCCGGTAAATGGCTGGCCTGGTGCGCCGAATTGTCCACCGCTGGTGCGGTTACTGAGACTCAGACGATCCATGATACCCGGGATCTCCTCCTCGCGGATGTGACCCAGCGAGCCGACTCCGGCGCCGACAGCACCAAGACCACCGGCATGCGGGGCGCGGAAAGAGTTGTCGAAGAAGCCCGGCACGTTGCTGGCCCCGCCAGACGGTGCCTGGATCGGGCTGGACTGGAATGCCGCAGTCGGGCTCGTGATAGAGCCGAAGCTTGGCTGCGAGTGTAGACTCTGCGCACTGCTGTGGTGATGCAGCTGACCGGACAACAGACCACTTCCTTGGAAGCTGCTGCTTCCGCCGCTGACAGCAGCACCGCCGTGCATTTGCATGCGTTGCGCGATTTGTGCTTGCGCAAGGTGCTCTTTCTGACGGGCCATGAGATACTGTTCCTCCTGCTTCCGGCGCTCGAGGGCGTTTTGCTGATCAGCGGTAAGGGTAGTGCCAAAGCTCGGGAAGCTGGAGGCGAACGGGGGTTGTGCACCTCCCGAAGACGAGGGCCCGCTACCGATCGGGCCAGCTCCGGCCCAAGTGGTCGGTCCCGCGGTAACACCAGCCGCACCGTGTGGAATGCCGATTTGTGGGACCAGGAAAGGCTCACGCGAGTTGCCGATACGGCGGATGAGTTGAGCGAGCGGTTCATAATCAGGATCTTCATACTTCTTGACGAGCAGATCGGGCGAGAAGAAACCGGCTTTGTACCAATCGTGCATCTCTAACCCGGACCACGGACCTTGCGTTTGGCCTTGCGGATCACGGTAGATCCAGCGCATCCGGTCAGGCATGACCATCGTGCGCTGCTGAGGTGCTGGAGGCTGGGTTGGAGGCTGGGCTGAGGCCGAGCTGACTGACTGTTGGGTTTGCCCGACCGGAGGTTGAAGGTCACCCGACTGCTGTGCCCCCGGCGGCTGGCCTGGTACTCCAAGCTGTGCAGATTGATGCTCTCCTTGTTCGGGGCCACTTTGAAAGCCTTCTGCTCCGAACGGGCTGTCATTTTCTCCTGAAAATTCACCTACAAGCCCACCAAACTGTTGTTGCATGGCCCTCTCGTGATTTGCATCGCTCTCGTCCCGCCTTTGCTCCTGCATGACCGGTGGGAACATACTCGCCATCCTACTTCCAGCTAGGCCGCCCCCACCGTGCTGGCCGAGCAACCCAGCTGAACCCAAACCCGCCAAGCTTGGAGACTGCAGTTCGCCGATGGAGTTGGAGAAGATACCACTCCCGAAAGCTCCGGACAAACCTGCAGTCTGCCGGCTGGGTGTGCCGAAGCCGGGCTGAGAAGCGGGCCACGCTGCAGATCCTGGAACACCGCCCAGCTGCCCAAGTCCGCCTAAGCCTGGGAACCCGCGATTTGGACCCACACTGCTGGTCTGGCTTCGATCGCTCGCCGGAGCTTGGACTCCTGGTGCGCGGCCTAGATTAGGCAACGCGCCTAGGCCGCCCAAGCCACCGAGTTGTTGCTCGTTCCCAAGTCCACCGAAACCAGGCAAATGCGCGTTATGGACGTCCGCATTATCGTGGTCTATCTCTCCCGTCAGACGATCAACCCCATGCTGCTCAGGAGACTGGTATGGGTTTGTGTCTGTTGGGCTCATGGGTTCGTTACCGCCCATCTGCTGGCCAACGCGCTGAGCAGCTGGAGTTTGTTGAAACGCGTCTCTGCCATACACGTGTCCTTGTCCAAATCCGTGCGTGCTGTCAGAAGTCATCCCAAAAGCGCCGAAGCCAAATTCGTCCTGGGTGCCCGGTCGGCTCGGCGTGCCAAAAGCACGGACACCTGTGCGTTGCTGGGATGGACTCAAGTCAGATCCGCCGGCTAATGCTGCACTCCCTGACGGCGCGTCCTCTTCAGTCTCTGCAAGTAGGGTGCCGTCCGATGCCTGCGGCCTCCACGATTCGTTTTCGTTCACCCTGGTCAAGTTTGACATACTACCCTTGCGCTGTATGGACGGTGAGCTGACCTCTTCGTTGCTGTCCTTGTTCAGTAGATTCTTAAACCGGCTTTCTGCCCTACCACTGCCGAGACCAGGCTTTTTCTCAGAAGACGGAGCTTGCTGACCGCCGAGACCAAAGTTACCAAAAGAACCCATGGGAGACATGCCAGCGCTTTGCGGTGCGTTCGACCAAGGCGAAGGGGGTGCACCAAACCCTGCAGAGAGTGGAGCGGCTGGGTTGCGCTTGGTCGTGGCGGATGGCGTTGCTACCGATTTCTCATCGCTGTTTTCGCGTTCCTCGGGCCTACTATTTTCTTTGATGTCGGTGCGCCGACGGAGGAGAGCTGGAGGTGGAGAAGGGGCGCGCTGATCGTCGCGAGCCGCTGCTGGTGATGCCAATGGATTGGTTGACGGAAACGGGTAAGACTCGCTAGTCTCCCGGCGGCGTCCAAGCCCTCTTGCTATAGAGGGGGATGAGAGTCCAAAGCCGCCGGGAGTTGTAGTGGAGTTCGAGACCGAGATCCTTCGACCAGACATGCCGTTCGATTGCTGGTTATCTTTATTGGCGTTCGCAGGCGGCTTGAGTGGTGTGTTTACGGATGTTGAGAAGAGCTGTATGATCACTGAGCGATCGTATTCCCTTTAATGGCATGACGGAATTGGGCAAGACCTACCTCTCGTTCCTCATCATCCATATCCGCGAGGCCCATCGGCTCAACCGCGCCGTCACGGTCCCAGCATATATCTGGCCCCGATTGCGCGTCCCTGCTATGTTCAGGCCTGCCCCAGCCCGCCGATGCAGCCCCGTTCGCGACATCCGGCTGCCAGCCACTCACATAAAGCCCCGGCAGACCCTCTTTCAGGCCACCCTCTGCGCTCTGCTGGGCCTTGTAGAGGTCGAGTAACTGGTCCTTGGAGTAGCGCATATCATTGACGTTGCCGTTTCGGTGGGGAGGGACGTAGCGAGGGGGCTGCGAAGGAGGCATGACGTTATCTTGCTGTGTAGTGGGCGTGGCTCCCGACGGCCGCCTGAATGTTTGCGTCGCGCCGTTGGTCCTGCCGCGGGGCCTGGCAATCAACCGTTAGCTGCTTGATTAGGATCGCTTTTGCGCGTGGCGCGACCACATATAAGGTCGTGAGGCGGATTTGCCGGAGGCACGAGCTGCGGATGGCCTTACCAATCACCGCCTCCGTTACGCGTAGGAGTTTGTGCGCTGCCGGCGGCTGCTGACGCGAAATCTAACGGCGCCATTGCTCAAGTCGTGATCGAGGGACACGAGGGGTGTCGGATTAGGGGGATTCGGGAGGAGATGCGAGTGGCGTCTTGTGGATTTCGAAGGTTGGATGTGGGTAGGAACGTGTTGACTGATTTGCGTGATGGTTTAAATTCGCAGCCAGATGGTCAATTGTGCTGTCGACGATTGAACCAGGTCCGTGTCGGGGAGAAGGGTGGTATTTTTGAATGTCGGCCCTGCGACGCGCCAAGACCCCTCGGGACCAGCTTCAGACGACGGTGATGACCTCCGCCAGCTCACGCGAGCACAATCATCATCATCATCATCAACATTGAATGCAGGAACCAACGTCTTCACACCTCCTCCCACATCGGATCCCTCATCAACTTGCTGCCACCACACGAGATCATGGTTCTTCCTGTCATACCTATGTGCGGCGTCGGTAACGCTCCTTGACGAGATGTCGTTTTCGAAAGATACCTTTTACCAGCAAGGTCAAATGTATCCGCACAATCACGTCCGGCTGTTCGCCGTACTGCTAACAATGCGTCTAAGGGCTAATACAGATCCATCAAGAGGACAGTAGATGCTCAATGAGGTGCCACTGCACATCCGACGGCCCAGGTCGCGACGGAGCACGTGACCCCTACCAACCGGGCCCTTCCTGGATGCTCCGGTCACGTGAGTCGCGTCAAAAAGGCTCGCCACCATCCTCGAGCGGCGTCGCACAACCCGGAAAGCCCCACGACGTTGTTTGCTACAACGGGATACACAGCATATGAGCGGACCAAGCAAGGCTCTGGGCCATGAACCTGTCACACGTAACCCGACGTGGTCTCTAGGGCGTCCCCCTATCGCCAGCCTTGCCAGCCACAGAGCGTGCGCTCGAACGCATCATCAAGCGCACAAGCAGGGCAAGCTACGCCAGTCTTTTGTGAGAGTAGCAGGATGTAGATTCCGTGTGGTCTGATGCCCACCTTCTCCGCTCCAAGCGTTCATGTTAAGTCGCTGAGGACTCCCGTTTCTCTTCCTCTTCTTATCTTCATCCGCCCCTACGCCAGCACAATTACCGTTTCATCCTCACGTGCAAACAAGCTCACGACCAACAATCGTAACTCCCACATCACCTCAGACGCAAACAAGATGGACGCCAGAAGAGGTCCCGGGTTTCCGGGCGGACGTAGATCGAGAGGCATGGGTCCGTCTCTCCTCAACTCGGCCAAGCTCATCGTGTTCCCTACCTCATCTGACATTCGCTCATGAACTTTGCAGGTCTCGGCAACTATCCATTCATGCATCCCATGATGAGGGGCGGCATGGTGGGTCGCGGCGGAGGAGGTCCCCTGCTGCCGCCTATGCCGCCTGGTATGTTTTATGGCAGGGGTATGATGAGGCCTGACCCGATGGGCATGATGGGTCCGGGCATGATGGGTCCCGGACTGATGGGTCCGGGCATGATATGGCATCCGATGATGATAATGAGTGGTGGTGGCGGTGGTGGTGGAGGCGGACGTTGGTCACAAGATCCCTTCTTCGACGAGTTCGAGGGAGACTTGTTCGATGACGACTGGGAGGATGAGGACGAGGATCCGTTTGTGACGTACATGAGACGGATGAAGGTGTGCCAGAGGCATCAGAGACGTATGGGTGGTGGCATGATGAACCTGGGCCCTCCGATGGGTCCGATGGGAATGAGACCGAACGGCTACTAAGTGTTTCGATGGTTGTGGATCGTTTGTGAGAGCTCCTTTGCCATGGATGATTTGGGCGTAGGGTCACTTGGGTTTCTGCTGCAGGCTTCACGACGTACACGATGTTTATTTGTCTTTTTTCCTTACAAAAGCGGTATCATAAGACACCTAAGCTTCATGCTGCACATCGCAGATCTGCTCCATCTACTTGTGCGCCGCCATCACAGCCTCCGTCCGCGCATCCCTCGCCTTGGCTACGGCCTCACGAGCCTGCACCCGCTCGTTCCACGCCCAGGCTTCGGGGTACTTCTCGCGCCATTCCTGCTCAAACCCCTCGCCCATGATGTGCGGCTTGGCCAGCAGCAGCCAATGCCACGGCATGAACATGAGATCCGCGTACGTGCACTTGTCGCCAACCAGGTACTGCTGTCCGGTCTTCTTGAGGTGGCTGTCGATGACGCTCAGCGCGCGGCGGATCTCGTTGCCGTAGCGGTCAAGGCAGGAGGTTAGGTCCTTCTCCGGGTGATACTGTGATACGGGAGAGGCCCCGTTATTATGGGCGCCGCCAAGATATGACAAGAACGTTTTGACGCACCAAGATGAACCAAGCCCTCTGTCCGAAATACGGGCCCTGTCCACTCATCTGGAAATGCATCCAGCACTTCGACTGCCACTTCTCCTTGCCGCCGGCATAGCTCAACGAGTTCTTCGCATCGTACGTCTCGAGCAGGTACTCGATGATGGCGCCGCTCTCCCACAGCGTGAAGCCCGTGTTCGGGTCCTCGAGCGCCGGCACGCGGCCGTTGGGGTTCAGCTCTTCGAACGCGGGCGTCTTCAGCTCGGGGAACTGCTTCACTTCGGTTTCGTAGGGGAGGTTCAGTTCGTTGAGGACGATGGCGACCTTCCACGGGTTGGGGCCCTGGTGGAGGAGAAGATGGTGTGTTAGAGTTGAAGGGGATTTGGAGGGAGAAGTGGAGTGATGCTTACACCTGCGTGTGAATATAGCTTGAGGGGCTTGGAAGCGGTCACGCTGCCGGCGCCGCCCAAGACCGACTGAATGATGCTGGACATGTTGATGTGCTTTGCTCGTCTGGTCTATTTCGTTGCTTACGATGGTGGATATGTAAGCAGTTGGGGGAAATAGAAATGAGGGATTTCGGAGGTAGAGGAAAGAAGTAGCAGGGAGAGGAGCGAGCGACGATTGCGAATACCACCTTGCTTCTATATAGAGCTGGACTGGCGTCTCTGGAGTCGATCGCATTGACTCGATCGCAATGGAGGGTTGCCGCGGGGCAGAGACGAGATGGAGGCCCAAACCCCACATCGTCATGGAATGCTTCCAGCCGGCCAACCGAACACGTGATCCATCCTTGCGCTGACCATTGCGCCGTCAGACTACATACGTCGTCACGTCGTGAACCAGAGGTCATTTGAACACAAGCGCCGGCCGTCTCATGATCGCGTGCTGATATTCATAATCCCTCCTTGAGATGTTACTGATCCTCATCGTTGACGCGTTAATCCGGGTATCTCGACCAAAAACGCCGACAGTTTCTCACAGTTTCTGGCATCGTATATAACGCACTTCGAATAATGTCCGAGTCCATCGCCCTCGCAACGATCAAACACCATTAGGCACAGCTCGTTTGAGCTTCGGCGGGCCCTTGCGGATGGCAAGGTCGCCAATACTAGCTTGATTGACCTGCGAAGGGTCATTGTTCCCATTCAAATGATTGACGATCCCATTGACAGTACCCGGCTTCTTCGGCCCATTCGCAACGCTGTTCTGTTGGCTGGTCACGTGGCCGTTGTCATTAGGATTGCGCCGTTTACCCAGCACGCCTGCCTTGGCAGTATGGCCTTTGTTCGGCGTGGTAGGAAGCTTGCGGGGACCGCTGGCGACGCTGGACGCTTGACTTGACGCATCAGCGACCTTTCCGTTGATGTTGGAGGCTTTGGTTGGAGATGATATGTTGCCGTTCGCGATAGAGTGCTTTGCAGCCGCTGGTCCCGATTTACTGCCGTGTGCGGACGATGCGACGTTGAGCTTGCGCGGTGTCCGTCGCTCCGCAGAGAGTTCTGCGGCCGATTTCGCGTCAGCGGTGAGCGACGTGGGAGAGCCTTCGCGCCGTGAGTATCGCACTCGGTACGAATCGAGCATGTGATGAGTGTTACCTTTACCACTGCCGTTTACCATAGCCTTGCTTTTGTCCTTGTAACAGCCATCTCCATCGATGTGGTCGTGATACGAGCACTCGTCGCCGGCGGTGGGATCTTCGAAGAGCATGCCGCCAGACATGAGTCGGATGGAATTGATCATGTCAACCGCAAAATCCGTGTTGTCCTGAAAGCACCCGCGGTAGCTCTCAGCGTCCTTGTCGACTTCTGGGTCCATGATTTGCCGTGCCGCGATCTTGGTCATCAGCCGTCGGAACGGCGAATAGGGTGGTGAAACGCGGTAGATCTCGTTGATCTCATCTGCATCCGGCACCAATTCTGCTTCGTTCAGGCTGAGGCGGTACTGATCCATCGCAAGATTCTTCAAGCGGATCATGTCGAATTTGTCGCACAGCATATACAGCTTGTGACACGCGACAGCATAGTCATACTTCTTCTCGGCCGTCGAATCCGCACAGTCCTCGAGTTGCCCCTGATACAACCATTTCACAAGCAACTCAAATCCTCTCGGATCATCGTCGGGCAGCTCGAGCTGGTCCTCGCCCGGCCGGCCGTTCTTGCCCTTGGGCACCTCGTGACCCTGAAACTCCGTTTCGAAGTAGGACGAGTGATGACACAGCAGGTTCCGGTGTAGACTCCAGTGCTTCTTGTCTGGACCCACGTAGATATCGACGGTCGAGCCGGAGAGTAACCTTTTGTGCAGCTTCTTAGCTTCCTCCAGACCATACGCAACGTGCGCGCTCGTCCACCGCAGATGCGACCGCGTCGGCGTACCTAAATAGTGCGGCATCGGTGCAAAGCGAGGCTACAACGACAGGTGGTGTTGGTGGTGGGCAGGTGAGAGGACGTACTCGGCGAATGTCTTTGCGCTCGTGCCGCTGATGTTTCCCTTCTCGATGCGCATCGGATGCATCAACACGACGGGACCGTTGTCGGCGTAGGCGAAATCGCGCGAGTAGACGGGAGGAGTGGTCCGACCTCTGGCGCGGCGGTGGTAGGAGTAATGGAACGGGTTGTAGCTATCCCAACTGCTGTTGGATGCCGATGTGGTCGTTCGCGCTGGACTGCCCATCAGGTCGGGTTGGGGAGGCTATATACATATACGGGAAGCCAGGCGAGGCAAGGGAGCATGACGAGGAGGAATGCGACGAGAGACAGGAAGAATGTGGCATGGAGCAGAGAGAGAGAGAATGCGATGATACGGCTCACTCGCTCGGTCACTCCTGGTCTCATTGGTAGTTAAGACCACGGTACCTGCTGTTGGTGGCTGATGATGAGGCTAGTAGACATCCGGCTTCCGACTTGATTCATTACGGCGTACCATTGAACGCGCCGCGTCTCCAACACGTCTTCAATCGGCACGCGTTCTTCCACCTCACACGGAGGACATGGCAAAAAACTGCGACTCATCTATACCTCACTCGGACGATTTACCGGCGAACGTCAGATCCTCACCGCCTTCCAGAATCGTAACGACGTCCTTCTCCGACGAGATTGACGTGCTGAACGAAGCTGAACGAACCAGACGTGGCGACGTTGTGCAGCACAGGAATTGGAAGACCAGGGACGTTTTCCGCAGCGAACCGCAGGAGCTCAGCACGTCTTCTCCCATCCAGATGGCATACATGGCTTCATCACCGCCGCCGACCCCCTCTCCACACAAAAAGCGCAAGATCGCCGACCTCGACCTAGGCGCGAATCAGCTGGCTCGGCCGGCAAAAGCGCAGCGGACATTCTATGGCATCGACATCCACCGGCTCCTGGAAGAGGCTCAAGCGGAAGATGCCCTACCTAAAGCAGTCGTTGACCTGCCGACACCCCCGGCCGAGCAGCAGTCGGACAAGCGATCTTCCCTGCTGTGGACGGAGAAGTACCGCGCGCGCAAATTCACGGACCTGATCGGCGATGAGCGCACTCACCGGGCCGTGATGCATTGGCTGAAGCGGTGGGATCAGATCGTGTTTCCGGGTTCGCATCGACCGAAGCAGAAGGCCAGGGGGTTTGGAGAGCAAGCAGCGGAGGAAAGGCCACACAGGAAGATTCTGCTGCTCACTGGACCACCCGGCTTGGGCAAGACTACCTTGGCACATGTCTGCGCCAAGCAAGCCGGCTATGAAGTTCAGGAGATCAACGCGAGTGACGAACGAAGCAGTAATGTGGTGAAGGGACGCATCAGGGACATGGTTGGCACAGAGAATGTGAAGGGGGTAGATACGAAGACCGCGGAAGGCAAGGTACGGAGGGCTGGAAAACCGGTTTGTGTCATCGTAGACGAAGTCGACGGTGTCGTGAGCGGCAGCGGTGGCGGAGGCGAGGGCGGTTTTGTCAAAGCACTGATCGACTTGGTGATGCTGGATCAAAAGAACTCATCCCCCCTCGGCACGATGCAGCAAGCGGGAACGCGTAAGAAGAAAGGTGACCGCTTTCGCCTGCTCCGCCCTTTGATCTTGGTCTGCAATGATGTGTACCACCCTTCTCTGCGGCCACTCCGACAGAGCTCGATCGCGGAGGTCATCCATATGAGGAAGCCGCAGCTGCAGACTGTCACCAGTCGCATGCAAGCCATCTTCGAGAAAGAAGGCGTTCCATGCGAAGGGGACGGCGTGCGTCGCTTGTGCGAAGCCACATGGGGTGTCAGTAATCGGAAAGAAGATCGAGCCGGCGGCGGCGCAGGCGAAGGTGATATGCGAGGTATCATGGTCGTTGGGGAGTGGGTCGCGAGAAAACTCCGCGCCGTGAATGACATCTCTGGCAATGCAAAACTCACCAGACGGTGGGTCGAGGACAACATCCTCCAAGACCTCGCACATGGCGGCGGTGCCGCGCGAGGATTGGGCAGAGGCGGCCCGAAGGACCTCGTCGACCGCGTTTTTCAAGAAGGTGCCGGCTTTCCCAAAAGCTCGGCAACCGCGACGCCTGTCCATCAGACCGGCAACAAGAGCGTGAAAGGCGTTGCCGAAGGGCAGAGACGCACCGCGACCGACCGTCTGCGCGAGCTGGTCGATACGTTGGGCGACACAGACCGGATCATGACGGACTGCTTTTCCTCTTACCCGGAGCATCCCTTCCAGGACGACACGCTGCTGTCCAAGCCCGATACCGCCTACGAATGGCTGCACTTCCACGACACCCTCTCCGCAGCCGTGTTCAGCAGCAACGAATGGGAACTCGCACCCTACCTCAGCGCCCCCGTCCTAGCCTTCCACCACCTCTTCGCCTCGCCCACACGCGCCCAGTACGTCTCCGCACCGAGTGGCGAAGACGCCAACGCAGCCGAAACACCCCCGCACCCCTTCAGCGGGCCCCAAGCATCCTGGGCCGCGCACGAAGCAACCAAACACAACGACGCCCTCCTCCAAACCCTGCAGTCTTCGCTCTCGGACCAACTCACGCGCTCCTTCAGCTCCACCTCGGACATCGCCACCGACCTCCTCCCCTACCTCCTCCGCATGATCTCCCCGAACGTCAACCCCGTCATCGTCGGCGGCTCATCGTCCTCGAGCTCCGGCGACAAGCACGCGGGCACCGCGTCCGTCCGCAAAGCCTCCGAGCAACAACTCGTCCAGCGTGGCGTGCAAGCCATGAGCGCGACGGGCATCCGCTTCGAGCGGACTCGTGTCACGTCCGACGACGCTCCCAATGCTTGGAACAGCAACCAGTGGATTTACCGCATGGAGCCCTCGCTCGATACGCTCGGCACGTTCGAGACGGGTGGGAAGGGGTTTGGTGAGAGCGGTGGGGCGAAGCAGAGGTTCGCGGTCAGGCAGGTGTTGGAGCAGGAGTGGAGGAAGGAGGAGGTGAGACGGGGGGAAGAGGCGAGGAGGGCGAGGTTTCAGGGTGCTGGTGGGGGGAGCGCGGGTGACGCGGGCGAGGTGGTTGTATCAGTGATGTCGGTGGGTGGTGGTGAAAAGGGCCGGGAGAGACCAAAGGTGGTCGTGAAGCGCGATTTCTTCGGTCGGCCGATCGCGGTGCCGGTTGTGGGAAGCGTGGATGAGTCGGCGCAGAAGAGCAGGGAGGGCGGTCGGGCGGAGCAAGGCGGTGGCAAGGTCTGGGTCATGTACCATGAAGGCTTCTCAAATGCAGTAAGGAAGCCGATCACGCTGGCGGAGTTGGTGAGGGGGATGTAGAACATTTATGGTGCATGCTCGCGAGCCCGAGACTGGTCAGAGTGCATACTGGATACGTCGGTATGGGAAGTGAGTTGGCTTTTCCATATCACACTGTTCTGATTGTAGGTCATAGCCACGCGTCGGCGCGCTCTCATCGCTTTTGTGCTATAGTACAGCAACATGAACTGAATGAAAGGGATCCCAGTCACACATTTCTGCCTCAAACTCCCGAACGCCTTGCCATCTAAGTCGGGATTGACGCTCCGCTTGATTGACCTCTCTTCAATCTGCACCGCTGCCAACGCTCACACCTACGCGTCCTTCGTGGTCTCCTCCTTCGCCTTCTTCGCCTCACCAGCGCCCTCGCCATCATCCTCGCGAGCACGCTTCTTCGAACCGGACACATCGTCCTTGGCCTCCGAAGTAACGCCGGCCTTGGCGTCTCCAGTCGTGTCCTTCTGGGCCTTGTCGGCCTCGGCCTCTGCGCGCTTCGGCGGCCTACTGTCGCCATCGCCATCTTCGCGGTTGTCATCTTCGTCGCGCCTGCCACGCTTGCGGTCACGGTCACGGAAGTCTGGCGAGCGTCTTCTACCGCCACGATCACCCCTGCCACCACGACCTCGACCGCGTCCGTGGCCTCTGCCACCGCCCTCACGCCGACCACCCTCATTGTCCCGGTCGCGACGCGCGCGCCAGTCGTCTTTGTCGTAGTGCTCCTTGCTACCGCGACGGTCGTCGTCGTGTCTGTCGCGGCCACGGCCACGGCCACCCCTATGCCCTCCACGATCGCCGCCGCGCTTGAACGAGTGCATGCCCGAGCTCTTCGGCTTGACATCGCCGTCGATGATGCCCTGATGCTTCATGTCGACGTACTCCTGCTTGCTCATAATGTCCAGGTCCTTGCCATTCCATTGAGGTTTCGGGTCCAGCTCCAGGAACTGGTGCTGCGCTTCCTCGTTATGGAATTCGACGAACACAGAGCCCTTGAACTCGCCGTCCTCTTTACGGCGTAAGCGTACGGAACTGATCGGGCCGTAGGGGTCGAAGAACGCCTCGATGTCGAGGTGGGTGGTGTCGTTCTCGTCGCCGAAACCCTTGGCGTAGATGCTCCGCGGCATACTGCCCGTATGCACAAGCGTCCTGTTCTTCGAGGAGTCATCGGTGAACCTTTCGTCCAGCGGCATCTTGCGCGTGAGTTCATCGTCATCGGTGAGGTTGAGAAAGGGCGATTCTTTCACAGCGGCGCGAACTGCGCCGTAAGGCTGGAAATGGCGCATGCGCTTGAAGCCGTGAATCACCTTCAATGGTACCGGACGGTTCCTGTGGCCGCCGGTGAGATCAAGCAGATAGGCATCGATCGGCAAGTTGGAGTCGGAGAAGTAGAACTCGACTTGGCGACGGATCTCCTCGGGGTCGTTGGACTCGGGCTGGTCCTCAAAGCGAGCCTTGCGCTTGTTCGCACCACGCCCACCGTAACCGCCTCGGTTGCGCCTACGGTCGTCGCGATCGTGAGCAGACAACGAGACATCTTGATCCCTGCGCTTATGCTCTGGCGAACGCGAAGCCGACTTCTCGCCGTCGTCGTCATTGCCGCCTTGTTCGGCGGGTTTCTCCATGTCGTCCGTCGCAGCCTCTTTGTCGTGATCGTGGTCCAATTTGGCCATTTCTACCGTGCCCTCAGTCGCGCCTTGCTTCTCAGCCTTCGTGGCTTCGTCGACCGGCATGTCGTCCCCGTTGGCCGCTTCCGGGACGCCCTTCGCTGCATCCGCGTCAGCTTTCACCTCACCACTGCTTGGCTCGGCAGCAATCTCTCGGTCCGGTGCAACGTCGGCGACCTTGGTAGTTTCTTCCGTTGACTCTGCCATGTTGATGTGAAGTTCTGAGACAGAGGATGGGAGAGGAGAAGAATAAGGGAGGTCTAGGACTGCATGTATAATCGCAATCGCAACCGCGAAGTCGAAATTTCAGTCAGCGGTGTGTGAGTAAAATCGATCGTTTGACTCGACCGGATGAGCAAAGCTACGGCGGGGTGAGGTTCTGGCTAACTCAATAGTCCTGGGATTTTTGGAATTGACAACAAAAGTCGAGGCTCCTCCGAACTCCGCTCGTAGTTTTGGGGATTGGGGCAGCACGAGACCATTCGTCTGCCATTGCTGGACAGTGCAGTCATGCCGCGTACCACGCGGCTACACAATCTAAAGCGACCGGTCAGTAATCATCAACTCATCATTTCCCCCGGGCGACTAATAGATCGTTCAGAAAGTCCGCCAAGACTGGTCGCGAGAGACCCTCTATAACCTCTCACGACTGACAACGCCCCCAGCGGCGAACAAGACCCTCTTCCAGCAGAAATGGCTCGCCAAAGCACTGGCGCGTGGGTATCACAACCCTTACGTGCGCGAAGGAACATGGACGCGCATGTTCGACCGCCGACTGCCCGCCGTCGTACCGATGGATCATCGATATCTGGCCAAGTTTGACGGAAGTGAGATGGCGAGTGGGCGAGGGAGCGGCGTGCAGCCTGACGCGACGAAGTTACCGGCGAAGACAAGGCCCGGAAGACAGGCGGAGTTGGCCGGAAGGAAACCAGACAAGACACCGTACATGCACATGACCTTCGGTCCACTGGAGCGACGATTAGATACTGCGATCTGGAGAGCACTGTTCGCGAGCTCGGCGAAGCAAGCGAGGCAGTTCGTCGTGCATGGCTGGGTGAAGGTGAACGGGAAGAAGATGATCTACCCTGGGTATCAGCTGAACCCGGGAGATATGTTCCAGGTTGAGCCTGAAAGGGTCATGTATGCTACGGGGGCGCGGAAGAGGAAGACCAAGTGGGCTTCCTCGTATCAGCATATGCGCGCATGGGAGAAGGAGGAAGACGCCAAACATGATGCTGAAAGCGCGAAGAAACCGGAACTCGATAAAGGAGATCGTGAGAACGACGGGGAGAGCGAGGCAGGCGCGGCGACTCTTGAGTCGGACGAGGAGCGCGAAGCCATGTCCACGAAGCCCGAAGATGAGAAAGACGCCCGCAAAGCATTGAAAAACTTGGTGATTCGCGCCAAACGTATCCTCGAGGACTCGAAACGCAAGCTCTCCGGTAAGCGGCAGCAGGAACTTCGCGCATTCACACAGTCGCTCAGGAAGACTATGTCGAAACACCGGCCCGGCGAAGAAGGTGCGCAAAGTGCGGCAGAAAGCGTCGAGGATTTCGAGGCAGCGCTTGCGGAAATCATGACCAAAATCCCTCAAGACATCGTAGCCCGCGAACCCCTCCCTGACGCAGCCGCCGCCGCAGCGCAAGCCGAAGCCCGAACAAATACCGACTCGACCGCTGCCATAACCTCACCCAACGCTCAGGACCCAACAAAGCAGGACAAGTACCGCGCCGACAAAGACGCCAAGCTCCTGGCCGCGGCGCTCGAGCGTGCGCGTGCGAACCCCGTCGATCGCTCGAAGCCGTACGCCACGCCCTGGATACCTCGAGATTACATGAGTGCGTTCGCGTTCATTCCCCGGTATCTGGAAGTCAACCAGAACATATGCTCGGCCGTCTACCTCAGGCATCCGGTCGCGAGACCTGGTTTGGCGGAAGTGCCGACGCCGTTTCACGGAGAGACGATGGGCCTGGCTTTCAACTGGTATTTGAGGAGACGATGATCTGCCTTTGTTACGATGAGGAGTATGTACGATATCTGCACGTACATCGCCAACCGCCTGAATTGCATAGCATCGGTCCTGTAACTTCGGTTTAGTGTATGAAGGGAGACGAGATCTGACTTCAATCCAATCGGCTTGCTTCGACGGTGCCATTGTAGCATTGCATACCAGCGCCAGACAGTGGACGTGCAACGCTTGTACATCAACTCTAGAGTACAGCAGTACACATCCTTCTGTCGCTATGTAGAGCTTTACAAATGGCCAGGATCTATCAGTACCAACCCAATTGGTAGAAAGAGTAAGGTATCAACCAGATCGAAGCGCGTAACATGAACCCCACTTCACCTTACCAACACCCCACCTCACACTGTCTTATTAGGTATTATACCAATTCCTTCCCACCTACCCCTCAATTACCTCCAACAACAAAACCATGCCTCGAATACCCCAACAAGCCCAAACCGAAGGCTCGACGACCTTCGACCCAGACAAGTACTTCGAAGCATGGAGCAACGACGAATACACCCCGCCCTACGACAACGACTTCCGCAAATTCATCCTGCGGACCTTCGGCCTGCCGCTCCGGGACGAGGAGTATGTCTACAAGGCGTCGTCCGAAGTGAGCTTGCTGCAGGTGCAGACGTACCTCGAATTCGGTGGGCAGGGGGGTCTGCACGCTTGGTATAAGGACGAGGAAGGCCAGACGGTAAGTCCTGTCTTACTCCGCGAACTTCGAAAGAGCAGCATTTGTGCGTGGACATCTCTAACGCACGCAGAGACCCCCGCCGAACGCAACGGACATCGCCGCCTACACGGACATCTTCCGGCCGACGACGAGCACGACGAAAGCCCTGACAGCGCTCGCCTCGAACGCGAAGCGGGACTCGATCCGCGCCGACGTGGCCAAGCACCTCCAATCACAGTACCGACCCCCTGGGCCGGAGAGGAAGTTGGTGGTGAACAAGGCGAAGAAGCACGTGAACCCGTACTTTGACCTCTGGGCCTGGACGAACCAGACGCTGGAGTGGGGTGGACCCGAGCCCGGGACGGCGGGGGTGAAGATCTCGCACGCGGTCTTGCCGGTCGTGTACCATCACTTCGGGTGCGTGTGTCCGTCGTACGAAGCCTTGGCGCTGGTGCAGCAGGTCGCGCGGGGCCGGAGGGTGCTGGATGTCGGGAGTGGGAATGGGTATTGGACGTACATGCTGAGGAGGCTGGAGCCGGGGAGTAAGAAGGAGGGACGGGTGGAGGTGGTGCCGATTGATAATGGAATTAGTGAGTGGAGGACGATGTGGGTGGGGGATACGGTGGAGGCGGATGGGGCGAAGTGGTTGCTGCAGCATGATGGTGGGAGGGAGGCGGTGTTGTTGTTGGTCTACCCGTCGGTTGGGAATGAGTTCACGAGTAAGATGATCCAGGCGTATCGTAAGCCCGAACCCACCTCTTTTCCCGAAGCCGACCACGATGGTATGGGATCTCATGTGTGTCAAAATGGCTGACAATTGTTGCTAGGTGGCACCACGATCATCTCCGCCGGATCGCAGGACACCTCTGGCTTCACGGCGTTCGAGAAGGAGACGATCGCGGACTGGATGGCTCGGGAAACGCCGGGGTGGGAGCAGGTCTTGCAGATACCGCTGCCGAGCTTCGCCGGGAAGGATGAGGCGCTGTTTGTCTTTGAGAAGAAGAGCGGAGATGCCACTGACGGGACGGGATCGTGAGGCGAAGCGAGTCACGTCAGAATGTGCACTCGTCTCTGCGCGTCCTATGGCTGACATGCGGACCTTCGACTGTACCTGTCCTACTTCTGCTTGCGCCAGCCGAAACCAGCCAGCCTTATGGCCGTCAAGCACAGATCTGTGCAATGCCGCAACAAGATTGGGGGGTTTGGCCGATTCGCTTGCCACTGTTCAAGAGAGACCATCAAGATCAGCCTTTACGGCGACCAAGGCAAAAGGAATACCGCGAGACAGAAGAGAAGGCGATGCAAAACTTGGGGGCGAGTTGCCAGTCGCCATATTCGAATTTCGAGTACATAGTTACTGCTCCTACTCCTAGACATCATGAACTTGACCCATTCGTGTCGATCCGGCGCGGGTTCCTCTCACTCAACGCGCCTTCGATCTTTGGCATCTGGTCAATGACTCGTGTCAACGTGGTAGTAGCACCGGCTCGGCGCTGCACTCCAACCCAGGGTTGCTCTTCTCATAGGCAAACTCTTGATCCCCCTGCCAAGGTTGCGCTCACCCGCGTGGCCCTCTGCCTCTCCCACGTCCACCTCTACCCATGCCACGCCCTCGGTCGCCGCGGCCACCGTGCTCACCTCGCTGCATGCCACCTCTGCCCCCGCGCGTCGCTTGCTGATTCTGCTGTTGTTGCTGCTGCTGCTTCTCCTTGACGACATCCACGATCTCATCCGGCACACGCAGGTATTTGATCTGTTGCTCGCCCCGTCAGCTCCACCGTGCCTCGACAATCTGTGTTGTTATATATGCATGCTCCAGCGTACATTGTTGCCCCGTACGTAGCACTCGGGTAATCGGAAGAACTTGTCGCCTTCGGGACCGGTCTGCACCACTTCTTTCAGGGTGAGGTTCATGTAGGTGTCGCAGTTGACCAGATGGCCGTTCAGCGTCTCGCCGTTCTTGAGCTCGACGAGCATGGGATGGCCCTGCGCCGCGTTGAGAAGGCCGAGGGGGAGCTGTGACGGGCGATTAGTGCCTGCTTGGTGAGCGATTGGGTTGATGATCAACTGAATTGCGGCGCGGAGGGCTCTCGCTTACCATGATGGTGGTTGAGCGCAGAGGTATGCGATTATATGTAAATGCACGCAAAGAAAAGTTCCTCGCTATCGGCGCATGTTCTGATATGAGCGTGATGTCGACCAAAGGTCCACGGATACCTTAGGTATTGTTACAGTCGGAGCTCGGCGATGGGAAGGATTCCAACGCCTCAGGCATATGCAGCCTAGGAGTCAGCTGATCAGACAACGTTCTTATTGTCATCCTGCCGCCTACTTGTTCCCATCCGCACCTCACTGATCAGACACTCGCTTTCGTGTTCGAGGCATATTTACAATGAGATGTAAAGTCATCTTTTGACCCACGAAGGCAGCCACGATGCGCTCCGACTTCATGCTCGTCACCGTCGAGGCTTGTCGCCTGGTGTCCATGCTTCTCCTACTCCTCCCGGCCGCGTCAGCATTCCCCCGTCCACCACCACCACTTGAAGAACTCGAGATTCGCTCATATGGTAAGGGAGGCATATGATGTGGTAGACGCTATATAAAACCATGTTGACATGATCTACCAGATATCGAGACTGCATCCACCACCTTCTCCGTCCCTTGCGAGCAGTTGAGCGGTCGTGGTGCAGGAGCTGACGAGTCCTTGGTGAGTTCAACAAGCTATAGTCGTCCAGCTCTTGTACTTTGTACACGTACCTGGATACCTTACCATTGTTTGCATTCTGCTAACAGCGACCCCTTCAGCTCTTCACCCTGCAAGTTAACCCCATTGACGATTCCTTTGCAACCTCAAATGTCATCTTATCAGTAAACGGCCAACCCCTGGGTATACCGTGGCCTGACCGCACCCTCAACTCGACCGCCCTTTTGCAGGCGGAAGACTCGCTGTCTCGCGTCCATCATCTGCAGACCACGGTAGTTGGCTCCGTCTTCTGGCCCGGAAACCGCCCGAACTCGGAGGATGTGACGCAAACCCTCTTCTTCAACATCAGCTCCATTGACCAGGAACCCACGCAGTCCCTTGCCTTTGTCCTGGTCTTCCGGCCAGAATCGCTCCGCCGGCTGCAGGTTTTAACGGCGATGTCGCAAACACGACTCGTTGACTTCGCTGGGTCCGACAGGTCTTTCGCTCCTGGGGATGCCGATCGCATACAACCCGAAGACGATGTGATGATCAATATGCACGCCAGCACGAAGGACTTTGATCTCGCAGCGGAGGTCGAGACATTAAGCCTCCTCGAATATGAAGCGAAGGGTCTGCAAACGCAGATTCTTGCCAAGAAGAAGGCTATCGCAGCTCATCTGAGAGAGCACCGGGGTTCTGTGTCGCTCAAACAGTTGCTCGAGGAGTGCGATGGCCTGATTTGCGCAGCCAGGGTTATGGCTCAGCGCATCTGCGACAGAGTTGGCATCGTCGCCGAATCGTCGCGCGGGTTTGCGAATATGCAGAACACGCACTTTCAGGACCTACTAAACTACAGCGATGAGAGCGAGAACCCCCAGCAGACACTGCGAAACTGCACGCACAGTAGGATCTTCAGGCGTTGTCATGCCTCACAATCGAATCAGACCGGCGGAGCGCAGGCTGCCCGACTTCAATTATTCATGACGAAGAACAGCACAAGGAGTGAATACCACCTCATCGACGTTGTGGACTCGCCCAACCCGCTTCTGAGAACGCTGGAGTTCATCGCTACCGTCATCGGCCTACTAGCGCTTGTCAGGTTCATCCGGCGTAAGTGCATGTCCATGCGAAAGCGTGTGGAGCGGGCAGCCGACCGCGAGGAGCGTCGCAACGCCCGCGCCTACCGGAGAGCAGCACGACGTGCGGAGATGCGGAACCGATGGGACGACTTCGTCAGCGCCGTGAGCTGCTTTCCTGCAGCGCCGGAGCCCAGGAACGAAGACTACGAGGAGAAGCGCGCCCTGATCGTCCAAGATGCTTTCCTAGAGCAGCTCGAGGACTTGGAGAACGCCGAAAAGGGCGAGATCATGGAGGCGGAGATCCACGAGCTGCGACACGCGCAAGAGATCGTGTCCAGCCTCGTCCGCGGCCGCGAACGGCGGGATCCACCGCCTCCGCTGGTCCCGCTCTCGGAGGACACCAGCAGTCGAGCAAGCACCCACACTCTACCCTCGTACACCTCCGAGTCTCTACCAGATTACTCCTCCCGTGCCGAGACTCTCGCCGATAGTAACAGCGGCAGCGGTAACAGCGTCGTCGACGGTTTCACGGATTACACACCCTCGCCTCCGGCCCATGCGAGCCGCGGCACGCCTCCCTCAGTGTCCAGTGAAGGCCGGACGCGATCTACACCCACGTCCAGTATCGTGGACGTCTCGCCGCGTATCAGCGAGGAGACGCTGCGTACGCAACAGAGCAAAGGCACGCCGGGATAGGCCGTTACGCACGGCCGTCCGGTTTTAACGGAGCTTGACAATGGGTTTGATGAGGATAAGGGCTGTTATTTTCCAGCAAATCGACCACGAAGGCACGAGTACGGAGAGGAATGGACAACGGCGTTTCTGGAACTCTCTCAGCATGGGCTGAGGTTTGTACCCGCGCTCGCGATGGTATAGGGGGCTTTTTATGTTCTTGGGACGCGACCGTCCTCTGGGGGGTAAAGGGAATGTAATATACAAATACAATGGTTGAGGGTCTCACCAGGTCCGAAGTGTTGAAAGATGTTAGGTACAGAGATGCTTTGGCATACATACTGAGGTCTTTCTATTGAAATCGGCACGATGGTTTATAAAGAGGAGCACCTTCTTCGCCCGGCATACTCGTAACGCGTGGGTCGTCTCGCAATCTCTGGTCTCCAATTCCCTTTGAGGCCTCGGTAAAGCAACCAGATCATGGTGATCACTTCGGTACTGTAACACCAGAGAGAGATGCCCTCCATGGTCTTTAGAGGCACACTTCGTCGGAACCCAGTCGATGAATCATTCCTTTAAGGGAATACCAAACCAGCGGGTCCAGGAGCCCTCAAAGTGCACAAACGAATATCCTATATTTGCAAGTCCTCGCTATAAACCTTCCTAACTCCAAAGGTGCTGCGCAAACGCCCTCACGCAAGAAGCCCACGCCATAATAACGATGCAACAATTATCAACAACGACCACCTCACGAACAATATACATCTCTCACGCCACCAATTCGATCCATCCACGAACATCTACAACTGCCCGCTCAAAATCGCCTCGGTCGCGCTCCCGATATACTGCCGCCTCGTGTCCATCGGCACGCCGAACCGCCGCTCCAACTCGGCCTTGATGCTCTTCTTCGTCACCGTCATGAGATCCGCCGTGCGGAGGATCTCGCGGATCTCGGCCAGGATGGCGTCGTCGCTCGGCATGTCGCCGCCCATCATCCCGAATTCCGAGCCGGAGTAATTGCGCGCCATGCCCATGCCCATGCCCATGCCGTTGTCCGACGCCGCGAGCGACATCCGCGACCCGGCGTACTGGTGCGGCATCTGCGGGACGCCGAGCTGGCTCATGGGCCTGGACGGCGGGTACCCTCCACCACCACCACCGTACTCGGACGCCGCGGGGTGCCAACTCTTAGTGGCGTAGCTAACGCCCGAGATCTCCGAGCGGGCGTCGTCGCGCTGCGTCTGCGCGTCCCAGAGCTCGGCCTGGTACTCCTCCCACTTCTTGCGGGGGATGCTGTCCGGGTCGAACTTGCCCTCGTCCGACACGATGACCTGCTTGCCCTTCTCGCCCGTGATCATGCGCGTGTTGCCCCAGGAGAAGTCGTCCATGTTCCAGAAGGAGTAGAGCGGGAGGCCGAAGGAGAAGACGGGCGTGGCGAGCATGTAGATGATCATCCACCCGATCATCTCCCACTTGCGGCGCACGATGAAGATGATCGCCTGCAGGCCGTAGATGGCGCCGAGGAGGATGAAGGCGGTGACGGGGATGCTGGAGGGGTTCATGACGACTTCGACAATGAGGTATACGATATATGCCACAATGACGGGCTGCACGACCGTCGACAGCAGGTCTAAGAAGACGACGAATCTCATGCTGAAGCAGCAGAAGCCGCAGAGCTGTTGGAGGGGGATGAGTTCGATGAGGTTGTGCACGGTACTGTTGATCCACCGACGACGTTGCGACATGAACACGGTCCAGCTGTCCGGAGCGATAGTCCAAGCGTGGGCGCGCATGATATACTTCGTCTTGTACTTGGGGTGGTGTTTCAGGAGCAGCGTCGTCAGGAAGCGGTCTTCGCCGAGGTGCAGCAGGTTTTTGGCGTGCAGCGTGTCGACGCGGATCTCGGCGTAGTCGGTGACGATTTCGCGCGACACGAAGAGCGGCTTGCCGCTCTCGGCCGCGCGGATGCGGTACATGGTGAAGCAGCCCGGCAGGCAGGTGACGGACCCGAAGAGCGACTCGAAGGCCTTGGTGAGGTTGTGCGAGATGTAGTACTCGTACACCTGCATCATGGTGATCATCGAGGCCTTGGCGTTGGACAGCGCCGTCTCGCCGCACACCCCGATCAGCTTAGTATCGTGGAGGAAGGCGGAGACGAAGCGCGTTGCGGAATCCGGGGCCACCACCGTGTCGGCATCGATCTGCAGCAGGAATTCGTAGAACATGGGATTAACACCAATCACGTTGCGGATTTGGTGGTGCAGTTCGAGCTCCAGAGGCGTCATGGCCAGGTTGTAGTGTACACGGTTGAGGAAGCGCATCAAGATCATCTGTGAGTCACGCTTGCCACGGTTACCAGGCCTGCACGTTACGGTCAGCGGAACGATCACGGTATACTGAGGCTGGTGCAACTTACTTTGAGACTTCGGACGGCTTGCCCACCTTGACGACAACGATGAAGGGCACGATGTGACCTTGCACCTCATACAAGCCCGAGTAGACCTTACCCATGTTGTGTTGCTTCATCCCCTCGCCCAGAGATTCAAAGCTGAGAGGCTCCGGGTCGACGGTCTCGGGCACGCCCAGGATATCGAGCACGATGCGAGGAGTCGGCCTGTCGTTGCCTTGTCCGATAATCATGCCGTCACAGATGATGAACAGCAATTTGCGCTTGTCGTCGTACCTCATCCGCGCCGCCGAGTCGATGGCACGACGAAGCGACTCCTCGTCTTCGGTGTAAGCGGGCACGGTGGCGATGACAAACTTGTCGAGGTTCTCCGGCATGTTCTTCTTGCCGAACTGGAGCGCGGCCAGGAACTTGAACCCAATCACGGAAACGAGCAGCAAGCTGATAGCTAGTAGGATATACTTCGCGAAGAGACACTGCGCGCTGTTCCGGGTGTCCAGGTCGCCGACGTAGAAGAGGTTATCCATGCATATCTGCATACGCTGGCGGAGGGCCGGGTCCAGGGGCAGCGCCTCGAAGTACTTGGTGACGTCCTCGCCCGCGCGTTGCTGGAAGAGTTCCACGACGCTCGGGTCCATGAAGTTCGAGTTCGGTGCGGTGGTAGGCCGGTCGATCCCGGGTGGATATTGCGGCGAACGTCCACCGGCGACATAGTCCGTGAAGTCGTACACGCGCTTGTTCATATAGGCAATAGAGGACGACTTGCCGGCTAGCGTCTTGAGATACTGTCCCGAGTAGCCGACGTAGCCCTTCCAATAGTTGCCCTTGAGCATGATCATCTGCTCCGTGAACCACGCGGGCCGAGAGTCATTCGTGGCCCACCTGAAGTCGTGGTATTGCGAGTTCAGGTCCGTGCTGCTAGTAAGGTCGGCGCTGCCGGAGTAGTTGGTGTTCCTGTAGTTCAGCTGCACCGCAGGGTCGATACCACCTTCGTTGACTCCCTGGCACATCGCAGAGACCTGGACCGGAAACAGATTGGTCGCATCCATACCGGCGTACTTTTTCAGCGCCGATTGAGGAACGATGTTCGGGTAATGCCTGGGCATGAACTTATCCAAGTCGAAGACCACGCCCCGGATCGCAATGTACGAGTCCGCGCCATCCTTGCCATTGAACGAAGTCAACTCGGCCGAGCTGTAGACGTGCTGGGTCGGACAGATGAGTCGCGGGAAGCCGACCATGAAGAAGACGACAAAGAGGCAGGATATCCAGATGATCAGGTTGATGGCCAGTTTCTCCCTCCAAGCCATGCGGACGTCCTTCCGCTTGATGCGGCCCACGACCCGAATCACGAAATCTGGTATGTACCAAGTCATGAAGTAGACGATGAAGAGCCAGCGTTTCCGCTCGCCAGACATCGGGAGCTCTTCGACTTCGGCCACCTTGACTTCGTTACCCTTCTCGGCCATCTGCGAGCGCGTTTCCAGGTTGCGGAACATGTCACCTTCTCGGAAAGCCGACGCGCCGGCATCACTCTTCGCGTCCAGGTCGCGGCTCCCAAAGTATCCGGCCGCCTTATCGTCGTAATACCCGGAGCCCGGCGTCTGCAG
>Ga0058704_10000057_pt1 | contig 53785 bp, 61 predicted proteins | sample AgamicMgSfe_FD_71363 | JGI IMG/M metagenome (GOLD analysis project Ga0058704, IMG submission 71363) | Agave microbial communities from Guanajuato, Mexico - Mg.Sf.e | ecosystem: Host-associated > Plants > Phyllosphere > Phylloplane/Leaf | place: Guanajuato, Mexico | collected 2012-05-30
CCCAAACCAAGCATACCTCTCCACCCACTCCAACGAATCCAGATACCTCACACTCTCCCGCATGAACCCCTCCACATGGCCCCTCCCCAGCGGCGCGTCCCGATCCCAGTTCGTGCTCGCAAACTCCGTGATCCACACCGGCTTCCGCTCGTCGACCTGAAACCTCGCGCTCCAGAGATAATCGTAAAACTGCCCGAGTTCGACCCCGTACCAGTGCAAGCAGAGAAAGTCGACATCGCTGCCCTCGGCCCGGATCCGGCGGAGGAAATCCTGTAACCAGCCGACGCCGTGCGGAGCGGAGGAGATGCCCGGGCTGCCGCATCGCACGCCCGCGCGGCGCATTGGCTCGATGCAGCGGAGCCATTCGCGCGCGGCCAGCTCGGGGGTCATGTTGGATTGGTCGGGGAGTTCGGGCTCGTTGAAGGCGATGATGGTCGTGGCGTTGGCGGCTTGGGTCTTGCCCGGTAAATCGTCGATGTTGACATGGTTCCATTGCATGGGGACGAAGTCGATCGAGGTGGCGTTTGCCGTGGCCTGCGGGGACCAGTTGTATAGCCAGGAGATTCTGGAGCCGGGTTTGGTGAAGGGGAAGACCGGGTCGGTGTTGTCTGTAGGCCAGCAGAGGCCGCGTTTACTCTGAGCAGGTGGCATTGTGGATAGAGGGAATTGAGGTGGTGAAGGTACGGAGGTGAGCAATGTGTACAGGAGGACGGAGGCAGTAAATATCATACGATTGTTGATGCTGGCGGAAGTGTATTATATGTACACTTGTAAGGTCTGGCGTTGAAGTGTACAAGTCGGAAGGCTTCAAGCAAAGTGACCTTGGACCTTTGCTTGGACGCCAAGCTTGCCTATGTACTACCTACGCTCGGTATTGCCGCATCGCATGCAGTAATCTACACGGCGACGTTACACATGCAGTGAGACAAAGACTCAACGTATGAAGTAAAGTCATGTCACGTAACGTAGGCTGTCTATCGCGCACTCCAATGCTCCGACCAAGATCATCGCCACTACCGTCCTCGCAACCGAAGAACCCACAATGCTCGCGACGACCATAAGAAGAACACAGAGACCGAAGCTATGAAGCATACACGCAACGTCGAAAAGCCGCTAACCATAAATTCGAGCAAGTCGCTGGGGAAACGGATCCCAGATGCTGTGAGTCGATCGTCGCGCTCAGAGGTGGAATGGGACGGCGCAAGCATGGTGCGGCCGCCCGCTAGTGTTATTGAGCCCAGTCTGCAGCAAAGTCGGGATCTGCGAATTCGTCGTTGAGGTCGTACGACGAGCTGGAACTGTCGTTCGGAACGTTGATCGAGCCGTCAGACCACGGGTGAGAGGTGAACCCAACGCTCTCGGCCGGCGCGCCGGTTGCCATCGAAGTGAAGGGAGCGCTGGTAGAGGCTAGTCCTCCAGATTTGTCGGCGCTGCTGGTGTAATCGTGTGGACTGCTGCTCGAGCTGAACATGTTGCTGTCGAAGTCGGGAAAGAGTTGTTGGATGATCTCGTCGTCTGGAGCGGTTGCGTGTGCGATCGATTGCGCAGCCGGCCGTCCTGAACCTGCCAAGCTGTCGATGGAGCGCAGTGGAATGTTGCTCACGTTCATATCAGGCTGCGTTTGCCAGATATCTTCATAGCCCATAGACTGACCATCGTGGGATTGCTCAGCCCAGCCGTCGCTTGTACTACCGACCTCCATGTTCGAAGGCTGCCAGTCGCTAGCAGACATCGCCATGTCTGGGACTTTGAAGATGGAGCTCAAGAAGTTTGGTGGCAAGCTGTGTCGGTTGCTTTGCGTCGCACCTTGACTGGCGGCTTGGCTGAGGGATCCGTCCCAATTGAAGCTACAGGCATCTTCCTGAATGCTCGGCATGCTAAAGCCATAGACATCATCCACTGGTGGAATCTCATCAACCTCAGACTGAGTGCCGGATGAGGCGGCTGTCAGAGCTGGCTGGGCTAAGCCACTGCCGTCGATAGTGGTTGGCCAAACACCAAAAGGGTTGTTGTTCGGCATGCTCGTTGAGTCAGTAGATGTTGGCGCGGGCCATTGATCGAAATAACCGTCGACACCTGAGGTTGGTTCAAGGAATGGCAGGCCAAATGTGTCACTATTCGCAGATTGTAGGCTCTGCTGACTCTGAGATGACGCTCCAGCGGTGAAGTCGACGGAGGGGAACTTGGTGCTGTCGAACGAAGGATATCCCTCGCTAACATCCATCTCCGGCGACGGCTGCTCGGACTTGGAGAGGCGGCGCTCAGTGGTGAAGGGTGTGGTCGGCTGTGGTATAGAGGTCGACGGGTTGAATGTTGTGCTGCTGTCCAGAGCGAGGCTGTCAACCGATCGCCACGCTGCTTTGGCGACGGCAGTATCGGTCTTGCAACGCGGCATTGGGACCTTGTACGGCAGACCGCACTCATGAGCAGCATGGTTCTTGCGGTGGACCGGTTTATGATGACCGTTCTGGAAGACAGTGATTGACCCATCGGATTTGGTGGCCTCCAACCGAGGCTTCACAGCAGGGCCGTGAGGCAGTGCGTTATCCGTACCCTCGGCGCTTTCTTTCTTCAACGTAGAGCAAGTGCACTTGCCACCGTGGTGACAACAGCACCCCTGCTCGGCAGCGATGGCAGCAACATGATCCGGGCCCGTCTCCTCGAATTGGTCTGTCACAATCCCAGCCTTGGTCCTCCCCTCCGCCTCACGCAAATGAATGCATTTCTCCTTCGAATGATGAGGCTTCTCGACCTCACCACAGTCACATTTGACGTGCGCAGACCTCTTCTTGCGTTCCTGACGACAATGCTGACATTGTGTGATTGGCCTGCCCTTCTTGGGCACAAGAGTCAATTCGCGGTCGGTATGTGTGCACCCGCTGACCCGGTGCCCTTTCAGACACGACTGGCATGCCCATTTGGTGCCTGTGATGGCAGTAACGTCAGTACACCCGTCTTTCTCGCTGCCAGCTTGTACGATGAAGTGCCTCGACCTACCATCGCTCTTTACGACCATGCCTGGGCGTGCTGTATGCGAGCGGGCCGCTACTGCGGAGTGCGCGATTTGCGCCAATTGAGAGGGACAAGCGATTCTGTCGCGCTGTCGTTGTCTGCGACAACGGCAAGAAGGTAAACGATGGGTATATAGTGATGAAAGGATATGAAAGTGAAATGTTCCGGTATCAAATGCCTCCAAACAATGCCTTCCGCGGTTGGGGTATCTCTGGTATCATTGGGAACGCCGTGCTATTTTGCCTTGTACTCCAGTAAATCGACGTTGCTTGCTTCACACGCGGGAAAGAGAGCGGACAAAGCCTGACACACCACCAGGTGGCGGTGGCCGTAGGATGGCCGGCGACTTCTAGCGTGTGGTCGATCAAAACTGCTCGTGCTCTCGACCTTGCGGGCGGTTGATTGAGGGGTGGGAAGGGAGGAGTGGAAGAAAGACAAGATGGATCAGGCGAGAATGAGTGAGAGGGACTCGAGCACTGCCAAGCAATCAGCCGCGGAAGTGTTCCTCGGGGTTCTCGCGCATGCTGAGAGTGTGGAAGAGTTGTAGACCGCAACGACGCTACCTGGACCATGACGGTACAGTATACCCAAAGCTAGAGAGACTTAGGAATGCCGGAGGGAGTACCACGCTACATCTGGAAGCTGATCGTGCGAGGTGCTAGGTGCTGGGTGCTGGGTGTTGGGATGTATTGCTGCATCTCACTCTGCTCGGCCTTTTCGTCAGATCACAGCTTCAGACCGTCAACGAGACCATCGGATCGATTACTGCCAAAGGGAGCAAACGACCTCGGGTTCCACGCACGTAGTACGTTTGGCAGTGTCGTCGACTCGTTTGGCCTCGTCTTGAATACTGTCCTCACTGCACGCCTATGCTTGGAGGAGGCAATTCCGCCAGAAGATGGGTGGACTATGGTACGCTTTTGGGGGCCTGCATGGGCGAGATGTCCGACGGTCCGGACTGCCGTTGGTCCCTAATCATCGTGAAGTGACATGACTTCAAGTATAGTGAAGGGTAGTAGACATTCTCAAGTGGCGAGGCAGAGATTCAGGTGGGTAGCCTTCGGGAAAAACGTATTTCCATACCTCCCTTATGTAGCACCGAGGTTAGAGCTCGTCCATCGCCAACAACACAAGCGTCCTATTCCGGTGTTCTCATTTTCTCCTCATCAGCCATGTGCATGTCACGGAGTAATAACACGATCCGGTGCTTGCCTGCTTGCGAACGCAGTGGTAGAGCCACTAGCGCCAAGGCCATGAGCGAGTCTCGCGCGCGGTGTTGCATCGCGTCTTCGCGCCCATCCTACATCATGATCGGCTAGCAGCGCCATGTCGAGAGACACAATCCCTCACCAGTAATCGCCATCTGGTGCGTATACAGGACTCCATACTCTGCTATGGAAAGCGGTAGCAGCAGCACGCCGATTCCTCCGCAGAGATACCCATCGCCGCAGCACAGCAGCCTGCCATTCTACCAACAAACACAACTGCCTCCCCCGCGCCGGCCGGACCACGATGACGAGCCGCAGCGAAGTCGTGCCGCGTCCGAGAGTGAAGATGCGGCCGAGGATACGCAGCAACGGGCGGTGCCAGATGACCCGCAGCTACGCGCCAACCTCGCCAGCATGATGGGCGGCTTCGGAGTCTTCGGGGCAATACAGCAACATCCACAAGATGGGAATGCCGAAGGCGGTAATCTACCACCAGGTTCGGCTACATTGACTCAAGCTCGAAATTCTCCGGACTCTGCGCCTTCGTCAGCATCGAGGCAGAAAGAGCGCTCGAAAGTCAGCCGAGCGTGTGATGAATGCAGGAGGAAGAAGATACGCTGTGATGCTGCAGACGAGTCGGGAGCGACGCCATGTACGAACTGTACGCGGACTGGTGCTGGCTGCGCATTCTCGCGGCAGCCTATGAAGCGGGGACCGAGTAAGGGCTACATCAAGGAATTGGCAGAGCGGCTGAACAGCCTCGAGAGTCAAGTGCACTCGCCGCATTCGCAGCAGCAAACGCGGTATGAGATCCAGCAAGTCCAGCAAGCGATGGCGGCGGAGGGTGTACAAGGGTACGGTCGAGAGGTGATCTTTCTCGACCCCAAAACCGGCGACAAGAGGACACGCGACGTCGCCGAAGGCTTGCACAGTGGGTCAGCTCAAGGCGTATCTGCAACGTCAATACAGCAGCAGCACCCACCCCAACAACCTCCGCCTCGTTTGTTCCCTACGAACTCTTACGGTCAAACTCAGCGACCGCAGCGCCAGCCGAACGATCTCCAGCCGTTCTGGCGCCGTGGTGCCCTAGAGAACCGACAAGACAACGTGGCGCTGGCGTACGAGGCCGACAACACTGCGACCACGATCACAACATTCGATTGGGACGAGAGCGTTATCGAAGAATACTATCGCATCATCCACCAGACCTTCCCACTGTTGCCGAGCAACAAGAATCGCCTGCGGCAACGCCTGGCGGAGTGTCCTGCATCTTTGCGAGAAGCTTTCCTGGCTGCCCTTGACTGCCTCATGCGTACGTTCCCAACGACGTCCTTGTCGCCGAATGCCGGGTACGCTCAGGCACTGAAACGCGCTGCCGAGCTTTTAGCGAGATATCCTTTCGACAATCCCAGCTCACATACCAGTGCTACCAACCTCGTCTACCTGCAAACGCTCTTGCTCATGGCATTGGAAAGTGACAACCACGGCCCGGCAACGATCCGCGGCCAAGCAGGCCCTTCACGTGCGGAATGGCTGGGCCGTGCGGCTGGCGTGGCGGGCCAGCTCGAGATCAACGCGATCCGCACCAGTAGTCAGTCGGTCATGGAAGGCGATCGTGATTCCGAAGAGCGACTGGCACGGCGGGTGTGGTGGGTACTCTTCATCTTGGACAGATGGCACGCTTCTTCCACCGCCGACTTACTCAAGCTGCCCGAGAACAGCGTGGTGCTTCTGCCCGAGGACCAAATCCTGCTGGGCGAATCCACCTACCACCTCGCGCGACTGTCTTTCATCATCGGCCATCTTGCGGCCATCCTGACCACCACCAAAACGCCATCGACCGACGTCATGGCGCCCTCAAACCCAGCCTCGCCTCTCCTTGGCCTGACATTAGCAGGCGAGATTGACCGGTTCCGCGAATCGGTCGAATCGGTCTGGGGCTCCCTCAACCTCGTCCACCTCAGCTACCACCACTGCCACCTGCTCATCAAGCGCCTGAACCCCACCACCGAGCCCGCCGAACTCGTCGGGCACGCGGTCAAGGTCGCCACCGTGCTCAACAGCCGCCTCACGCCCGTCACCCCGCTCAACCACCACTTCGCCGCCCTGTCCGCCATGACCCTTTGCGAACTCTGCGATGTCGCCAAAACCCGCGCCGAGGCCCGCAGGGGCCTGGACCAGATGGTCGAGTGTCTGGGCAAGGGCCGGGGGTTGGCGGGGCGGCAGGAGAGTGAAGGGTGGGATGGCGCGATCCGGGACCTTGTCGTGAGGAAGAAGGAACGTTTGTTGCTGCAGCCGAACGGCGGGGCGGAGGCTTTGCAAGGGTTGGCGAACGCCGCGGTAGGGGCGAATGAGGATGGAGGTGGGTTCGACCCGACCATGTTGACCAGATATGGGTACTTGACTGCGCTGGGACAGGGGATGTTTCGGACGAGATGAGCATGCGTGCTTTTTGCCTACCGCAAGCTATCGAGTTCGTAGGCCCGACGCAGCAAATTGGCTAATCTCGACATCATCACGCCCAATTTTTAACGAGAACAAGATTGATGGCATGAATAGCAATCTTCGCAAGAGAAACGGTTGTCAACTGGCTCGAGAGACGTTGCAGACGACGATATGGCTTTGAGCTATCTTCTGCAGCTTCCTACGGTTCTGTATCCAGACCAGCATCGAAAGCAGCCATTCCTCGCGAATGCGCATCACGGGTACTTTATCCTGGTCCATCACGTACGTATGAAGAGTCTCGATGAACATTGATAAGAGCGGCTAGTCAAGGACCAAAAGGGGGAAAAGGTGAATCTCGCAGGTGACGGTTTGCGGTTGAAAACACCCAGTCACAATAAGATGGTGGATTCGACTCTCGCCTACGTTCACAGGTCGGCCTGACGAATGAGACCAAGGGAAGCCAAGAAAACGGTCCGGGTTAGGCGGATCTTACATACCCACTCTCTTTCCGGCCTGGCAGTGCCGCTACTTGGAATTATCTTACTCAGAGATGGTGATGGCTGTGACTTTTTCCGACATGGCGACTCGAGCACTCGAGCCGTACGGCCCGCACGCGTGAGAGGAACACTCCAAGCGTTTCACTCACGCTGTTGATCTGCTTGCCAGGCTGTTCCGTCAGGCTAAAAGCGAACCGCGCGCAATCGAGAGCAGAGGACTACACCTAAACCCGTTCTTTACTCTTCGCGCCTAACATGCACCACCGGTCCTACATATTCGTTCCTTCCTTTGACAACATAGTACGTCGCGGCGATGATCAACGTCCCGCAAAGCATGACACTCGACCAGTTCATAGTTTCCGCTTGCACGGGTGTCACTAGCGGCCAGGTGAGGAAGAAGATGAGTGGCGTCAAAAAGGCCAGCGCGGCGATATTGATGAACAACCCCGAACGACCGAGTGACCAGCGGTGCGGAGGCAGTGCGGGACCGCGAAGGCGTCGGTGCACGAGGCAGCCGATGGTGAGGTAATAGGACACCAGAGTCGCCACGGCGGCGAGGGAGGTGATGGCGTTCAGCGCAGCTGTGGAGCCGATGTTGATGAGGGCGAGGAGAGCGGAGATCGTCACCGAGACGGCAACGGCGGGGAGCGGGATGTTCCAGTTGGGAGAGACGTGGGAAAGCCAGCTGTGTCCGGGCAGACCGGCGTCTCTTGCGAAGGACCAGATCTGACGAGAAGCTGCGGCTACCTCGGATACGGCTGTTGGTTGTTAGGTGACAGTCCAAGCTTACGTGGGAACGAGAGTTGCCAGATCGATGTGGTGGACTTACTATGCCTGAAGTTAGCTCGATGATCTCCGTCGACCCAATGCATATGAAGTACTTACCCGCAAGCACTTAGCATAATGATGATGACAGCGGTCATAATACCCGTCCCGGCGTATGAGTTGGTTGCGTTGTAGAAGACTTGGATGAAGGGATAACCCGTTGAAGACTTCAGGACTTCTGCAGGATCTCCAATGGTAAAACAAAGCGTCACCACGACGACGAACACAAGCGTGACGTTCAGAAGAACGGATGCCATGAGCGCCTGAGGAACAATCATGGACGCATCTTTTATCTCCTCCGCTGAGGGAACGATTAACAAAATAATGATTTTCTCGTGGTGAAAAGTCACTTACACATACGAACAGAGCAATCGTAGCCCACAAGGACCGCTTGAGGCGCCAGTAAACCGACTATTGCCGACAAGCCCGTGGTGGGCCAGCCACCGCCGTTGGTGAACTGGAGTAGAACGACGTTGGCTTGGCCATGCGGAGCCATAACCCATAGGGTCACCACGATTCCTAAGAATCCCAGCATGTGCAGGACTAGAACGCCGCCCTCTGAAGACACTGAGCTTGGACAAACATAATCGCAGTCAGCGTCCACTTACCGATGGTGGGCAATTGCGCCGCCAGGATTGTGTTGAAAGCGATTGAGAAGGCCACAACAGCGATTGCTAACAAGGTGCCATGCCATGGCCGGGGAACGTAGGTTGGGTCGTTCAAGATTATGAGACCTTGGATGATCGTGCCGACCAAGAAGCAGACGCTGGCGAGGTAAGTTTGCCAGCCGATGGCTGTGAGCCAGCCTACGAATATCAGTCGAAGGCCGCGGCGACGGAGGTGCGGATGCGTACCGGAGAAGTAGGAGAGGATTTTCTGCTGTCGGGGTGTAGCGAATTCGGATACCTGCCGTGCAAGGGAAGACACGATGAGCAGGCGCCCAGATTCCGGAGAACATCCTGACCTATGTCATAAAGGGGTCCGAGAGCTCACCCAGTGGTATTGCCCACCCGCGGTAGGAGACCTAATTTGAAGATCGATCAGCCATGCCATCACGGGCAACACCTTTCGTCTCATTCTCACATGGAAGCCATTTCTGCCAGACTAGCATACACCAAGGTCTGACCGATCGCGCATGCAACGAAGCCCCAGAACAGCAGTGCCGTGCCGCCGTCGGTGAGGACGAAGCTGAGGTAACTGTCGACAAGCTTAGAGTCAGAAGTTACAAGCAGGTTACAGGATGGGCACGATATACGTGAGGATGCCTTCCCAACTCGCGATGCACGTACTCGCGAAGCCGAGCATGGTGATGAAGTTGAAGTTTCGCTGGATACATGTATGGTCATCATGTGTATCCTTGACTCGGATGGGAGGATACTGTACTCGCAACACTTGTTTCTTTCCAAGCATGGTCATGTCGTGCTCGTCGGCGGCGGATCCTCTATACTTCTCGGCCACATGGCTGATGTCGTGGTCAAACACATTGACGACACGAGAGGACTGGGCAACTGAGTGTTGCCTGCGATCGGTCACGTTCTTGTCGTCGAGTAGGAGCGAAGTCATCCTTGCGAGGAGGAGGAAGACACCACTCTGGGATGAAGATGAGACGAAGCAGACGAAGACGGATCTTGTAACTCACCAATTCGTGGAGACATCGCTCTGGTACCTACGTGTACATGTTACAACCTGCGGCGGGGTCTTCTTGACCTGCATGATGCCTTGTCCAGACGGGGCAGGCATCTGTACCTAGGTACTGTGATGAGACGTCGGTTCTACCATGCCATCAATTCAATCACCGCAATGTTGCCTGCTGTGGAACACACCACTGGTGAGGCGATCGATCGTTGAACTTCTGCAGCTGAGAAGAGGAGAAAGGGTGGAAGGAGGATACAGTAGACAGTGGTTGGTGTTCAACGAAGCCACCAACGCCTTCTTCGAGCGCGCCGCGCCGAGGCTAGCAACCGTACCACACCACACCACGACCATATGGGCTAGACACTCCTGGCTCCATTATGACTGTAAGGTCGTGGTATATCAATGGTCGCTACCAGGCTTCTAGATACAGTAAAGGAACCTTTCGTCTGCGTTTGCTCTACAAAAGATCCGCCGTCACTCCTTCCAGTTTCGTCCTTCTCCCAACAACACCGCAGCCATGGTCAACTTCGGCTTCATCCTCGTCCCGCTGTACATCTACCCATTGCCAGGCGCGTGGGATCCGCTCTTCCAGGCCGCAAAAGCCTACCCCAATGTCACCTTCCAAGCCGTGATCAACCCCGACACCGGCCCAGGCGGGGGCAACTGCCCGGACGCCTCGTACATCAACGCCACCTCGCACCTGAACGCCATCCCCAACATCAAAACCCTTGCGTACGTCCACACGGCCGCTCGATTCGACTGTGGCCCGAGCCACGACTGGATCTGCCCCTGCACGCAACCGTTGAGTGCGCTGCGAACCAACATCACCAAGTACCAGAACTGGAACGTCAGGGGTAAATGCACGACCAGCGACGTCCACATCGATGGGATCTTCTTCGACGAAGCGCCCAGCGACGCCAGCAACGCGACCTACATGCGTAACGCCACCGCTTTCGCCAAAAGCACCCTCACCCGCGGCACCACCGTGCTCTTCAACTCCGGCCAGGCCGTCGACAAGACATACTGGAGCATTGCGGACTACATCAACGTCTTCGAGGACACCATGGCCGTCTATGACAGCGCCGACATCGGCGCCCTCGATGGACAAGGCGTGTACCATGCGCAAACGACCATGATCATCCACGACTACACCAGCGACGCCAGCGTCCTGCAGCGCGATGTCAAGACCATTCTCAGCTCTCGACACGACGCTATGGCGGGTCTGTATGTCACTGACCTCAGCATTTATAGCAAATTCCCGACGAATTGGCTGCAGCTCGTGGGCGATATGCAGACCGTCGTTAATGCCAACAAAGCTGGCATGTGAATGGATGCGGGCTCAAAAGATGCCACATAGACTTTCACCCTCTCGGCGTTTTTGAACTCGATTGGTGCCGTCAAGCTGCCATTGCGGTTCGACTATTCTGCACTCTTGAGACCACGCTTCCGTGTAATGCCGTCAGCTGCTCTTCGAGCAGGTCGTCCTTTGGGATGGCAGCTGGCTGTCTGGGACTGGTCGGAGAACGACGAAAGGGGAGCACCATCTTGGCCTCAGGATCGAGACCATATCGACTCTTGCATTGCCATTCTCTCGACATCGATGCGCGCACGTGACGTGTCGTTCACTCCGCGACATTGTCCATCAGTAAACGGCTGTGGCCATGTCATTGTTGGAGAGTGTTCGGTGTATATTGCCTTTCCAAGTAGTTTCTTCTGTCGCTCGACTCTGCTGCACTCAATCCACTCGAGCGAACGACCATTTGCTGCGGGAGCCTCGCAAGCTGGGTACAGAATCTATGATGTAGAATGTTGGTATTTTAGAAGTGTTGATGGCATCCCTCATCAACAAGTCGGGTGGAACAGGAGGGGCCCTCGGAGGCGAGCAACGACGGGGTACAGTGAACGCTACGCCCGTTTGAGTAACACAGTCTTGAAACCTTAGGTAACTTGTGAAGTCAACCGGATGCGAACCTCGATGTTGATGATGGTCGAGCTCAACGTGTGTATACCTTAGGAACGCTTCACTGCTACAAAGCCAGCGTACCACTATGTTGCAGCAACGTTCGTGAGAAGGGCGAACAGAGTCAACATGTGATAAACAAACCGAGTCAGTCGGCCGAGAAATGGCCATTGGACTTCAAATCTCCCCCCTGGTAACCACTAGGCGCCGCAGTCATTTAAACCAGGCCAGGCCGCGACGTTGATAACCATGCACGTTCCCGTGGCAGGTGAGGGAAAATGTCCCTCTTCCATACCAACTTGCTTGGCCGGCAGGGACGCCTTCTCTCACCCCTTCCCTGGGTAGCTGCCCTCGAATTCACCCTTCTCGTAGGCTTCGGTCTGTGGGTGACAGAGCGCAGGATGGGGAACATCTTCTCAAACCCTCAGCAGCAGAAACGGCTCGAGGACGCCGAGCAGCAGGTCGCTGCCATCGAGCGAGAACTGACGGCTGAACGCAACAGAAGCAGCACAGTCTTGGGTGAAGCGTCGGAGCTGCGCGACCAGGTTTCCCAGCTCGAGGAGAGGCTTCGGCAGGATGTCGCCCGCCTGGAGATTGAGAAGAAGGAGGCACATGAGAACACCCAGCTGCTGATGAGGGAGTTGGAAGAAGCTGCTGTCGCCAAACAGAAGGAGCTCCAAGGCGAAGTGGAGGCGACGCATCGTCTCGTGGACTCGCGGACTCAGGAGAGAGATGAAGCCAAGGGTGCACAAGAGCACCTGCAAGGCGAGATCGAGAGCTTACGGACGGCGATAGAAAAGGCGGAGGCAGCTACTGCAGCAAAGGAAGGCGAACTGCAAGATCTGCGTACGCGAACGACAGATGCCGCCAATAACCAGGAACAGCAATTGCAGCAGGCCAAGGCCAAAGTGGAATTGCTTGAGGAGAAGCTCAGGACGGCGGAGCAGACCATCGGCACACTGAAGGAAGAGTCCGCAAGTGAAAAGGCGTCCTCGTCAAACCAAGCTGCCGAGGCCCAGGACAGTGCGGCCAAGGAATTAGCTGCCGCTAAGGCCGAGTCACAAAAGGCACTGAAGGCTCGTGAGGCAGAGCTGGGGAGTTCGAAGGCTGAAGCGAGCCAACTCCGCAACCGAATCCACGAGCTCGAACAGCAAGCCCAGGCAAGCGAGCAACGCTGCCGAAGTCTCACAGAGGAAAGCGAGACCGCAAAGAACGATGCAAGCGAGAAGCTATCGGCTGCCCAAGACACAATCGCTACGAAGAACAAAGAATTGGAAACCACCCGTACCGAACTGGAGAAGGTCAAGACTGATGCGAGCGAGAAGTCATCGGCTGCGGACGCTGCCGCTGCATCGAAAGACAAAGAGCTTGAGGGCATGCGTACGGAGCTTGAACAGGAGAAGAAAGACGTGAGCGACAAATACTCTGCTGCCAAGGACGCCGCTGCCTCGAAAGACAAGGTGCTCGAGAACCTTCGTACGCAGCTGGAAGACGCCGCGAGGGATGCATCTGGGAAGATCGCCCTTGCTGAGGCCGTCACTGCCTCAAAGGAAAAGGAATTGGAGAGCGTGCGTGCACAGCTCGCCGATGCGAAATCAGACGCGGGCGAGAAGGCTTCCGCAGCCGAAAACGCCGCGGCCTCGAAGGAGAAGGAGCTAAAGGACCTTCGCACGAAATTGGAGGCCGCAGAGAAGGATGCCACGGAGATGCAAGCAGCCAATGAGGCTCGGACTGCATCTAAGGACAAGGAGCTCGAGGTCACCCGCTCGGTGATGGAACGTCTCAGGTCCACGTCCCACAAAACGGAGGAGACCAACCGCACGCTCACCGAAGACCTCTCCGCCGCCAAGCAGAAGGCCTCCGAAGACCAGGCCGCAACCGCATCCAAGGATAAGGAGCTCCAGAGCATGCGCACGGAATTGAAGCAGATCACGAGCAAAGTCCGACAACTCGAACAGACCAGCACGAACCTCGACGCCGAGCTGTCGACAGCCAAGGCCCACTCCGCGGACGAGATCTCCAAAGTCAAGAACGAGGCATCCGCAAACCTGAAAGAGAAAGAAAGCGCTCTGGACGAGGCGCAAGACGCCCTCAAGGCACGAGACGACGAACTCCGCGCCGCGCGAGCGAAGCTCCACGAACTCGAGTCCGCGAGCAAGGAGTCTGAGCAGTGCTGTGCACCTGCCACAGCCGGCGCTCCCTCTACCGAGCCGGTTGCGACGTGAGGGTGAGAGGGTGGATCGGAATAATGGCACTTGTCGTTGTAAGAGGGGTGTTTTTCCCGGGATGATTAGGGGTTCAGCGATCCTTTGTTTGAGTACCGTTAGCTCATATCACCGGGTGACTTGTGGTAATTATAGATGGGTGCAATGGTGATTCCGTCAAAAGGATGTGTCAATATGTATGTTTAGATATGGCATAGAAGACATTGTAGACTTTCCATCCCTGTAGTCGGCCGTTCTCGACTTGGGACGGTGTAACGGTTTGTCAAGGGTGAAAAACCGGTCGCGGACGAGGCGGAGAGGCTACAATTAGACCCAGTGTTGACGCCGCGGCTAGACTGTGTCCGCCAAACATCCAGATCAGATAACGGGCTCGAGCTTGACAGGAAGATGAATGGTTTTCACATTTGAGAGAGCTTGTTATGCTCTTGATGTGGGTCAATCAACGACGGGCTCTTAGCTTGTCATATCAGCCTAGGAGTTTGAACATCACCTACGGCATCCACATGCCGACCTCTCACTGCCTCTGACGATGCGGCAACACCTTCTCCTGCATCGACGCCGCCCTCACGCCCCTCAGACAAATACTCGCTCGGACCGTCGCCCCACCTCCAACGTCAAACGCATGCTGCAGCGTCATGTCCGGCGCCCCCACGACATCCGCATACGCCACATCCACCCCACCCACCTCCTTTTCCCCGTTCATCAGCGCGATGCGGAAATCCTCGGCGCCCGTGTCCGCCGTGATGGGGATGCGGAAGTTCTGATCGAAGGCCGGGTTGTTGATGTCCGTCCCCGGGGCATCGGTCTTGATGACCGTTCGGAAGTGGTGCTTCTTGCCCCATGTCACCACCACGCTCGGTTTGAGCTCTTCCCGTTGACCTTGGATGCCGGAGGCGCCGGCGACGAGGATGGTGACGAGCCCGCGCAGTTGGCCGGCGGCTTTGTGGTCGGCAGAGGCGGAGAAACTGGTGCCGTCGGCGGCGAACTCGAAGAATTGGCAGGCCACGGAAACTTGACCGTCCGTCTGCTCGCCCTTGCGTAACAGAGCGAGATCCTGCCTGCCGCCGGCCAGTAAAATGTCCTTGACGGTGGTGACCGCGAGACCGACTTCATCGTCGCCGCCAACGTCTTGGTCCATCACGTCGATTTTGAGGCACTGGTCGAAGTCGGTCACCACGAAGTCATGCGTTTCGCCCCACGTGGGCCTCGTGGTGTTGTTCTTGACGCTCGTCTGCCAGGCCTCCTCGGCGCCCACGCTGACCTTGGCGTAGCAATCCGGACTTGCGCGCGTCAGTTTGGAGAAGAACTTCTTCGCCGACGACTTGGCCTCCTCCGCGAACCCCCACGCTTTCTCCACCGTCACCCGGACGATGCCGAGTGGGTAGAGGTGGGTCTTGAAGTAGTCGTTGTTCGCGTCGATCTTGACCAGGTAACGGTTCGGCAGGACAACCATACTCTCGATGATGCTCAGGATCACCTTACGGACGGCGCCGTCGATGACGGAGAAGTCGGCGACGTTGGCGGCGCCGGTGAAGTCCAATGCGAGGATTGGCGGGTTGATGAAAGCCACCTGAGCGGCTCCGATCTGAATGTAGTCTTAGTCAAAGACGGGCTCGGTACAATGAGGCATCTAGCGTACCAGCGGGATCACGTTCGTCAGAGGACACAACAGGATGGAGAGTCGGCCCTTGAGTTTAACACCTTTGACTCCCTATTGAACTGGTCAGTGCAAGTCGGATAGCAGGCGGGACAGCCAAGCGAACTCACCAATGTGGGAATCATATTGCCGTCAAGCTCGATGTCGCACTGGCCTTGCCAGTCAACGTTCAGGTCGAGTTTGATGCCGTTCGTTTCCGTCTTGGTGGCGAGGACGTTGGAGAGTCGCATGGGCACCGCCCCGAAGTCGACCTTGGTGAAGTGGAGGGAGGCCAGGGGGCCCGGGAGCATGCTCTTGAACATGGGATCGGCGATTTCTTTGGTCATCTTGCTGCCGGCGACGCTGATGTTGGGCCATAGCTGCGCGACGATGTCGTTCAGAAAGGCTGGACAATGCGTGGTCAGTGAATGGTATGAGAGCTAGCTGTAATACGAGCGTATCAATTGAGTGCGGTCCACGATGTGGATACTGGATTCGCTCACGTGAGCTTTAGAGGCTGGATACCTATGTAGGTACCATTGACCGATTGAGTTCAATCTTGACTTTGCTACTTCAGTCCACGAGCTCAGCAACAGGTGATTGCTCCCAGGTGTGGGCTCGATAGAGATGGATGCAGACAGAATACTGTATTATATTAACGTACTTGCAGGCTCTCCATCTCCCTCCGCCGTCAACTTCTCGACGAGAGGGTGCGAGTCCGACATGTCGACCAGAGGATGCTCGATGGTTTTAGGTAGGTGATCTACTCGGGGAGATAGATCCAGCTGGATATTGGATTCAAGTGCAGGTAGGTGGGTTGAGAGAGTAAGGGAAAGGTTGTGTAGTAAACAAGCAAGAAATCCATACCAAGGTACTTACCGTCAGTGGAATAGGGGTTGATGTTGAATCAATAGATAGGGGAAGAGCTGTCCCCCAAACCTGGAAGTTGGATCTTGGAAGTGGGGATTCAGGGAAACGATCGCACGCGAGATCGCCGTTAGCCACGTGGCTGTTTGTGGGGTAAAAGTTACCAAATATTTCGACTACCACAACCTCACCCCGTCAAAGCAAAGTAAGCGGGTGTCGTGAACCATCAGCAGAACCATCAATAACGTGATCTTTGGCCACAGATCGTAGTGGGCAGACAGTCCCGTCCACTCACCCGCGCGCTCCGTGCGTAGGGCATTGTCAACGATCGGAGAGACCAGCCTCTTCATCGCTTGAGATCTACTCAACGGCGAGGACGAGTCTTTGATCTTGTCTTTCAAGAGAAAGATGCTGCAGTGAAAGCCAGAGGATAGAGGCCGCATCCATGACATCTTCACGGATGAAATGGTTCGTGGCCGATCTCCTTGCGAGCAGAGACATCGTGCGCGAGGCATGAAGGTCTCCGTAGAAAACTTACTCTCCACTCCGTAACCCTTTAGCTAGACTTTTAACAGGAAAAGTGGCAACATTCCCCGACAACCACGACATCTACGCTCCACGAACACTCGCTGTTCACTCAAGAGTGAATGGGGCGATTGTTGGGATACAAGATCATCTAAAGTGGTCATTTGGACGCAGACCATAGGCCTTGGGCAGCGAAGCGCCTCGATCCTCCGCATCTACACACTCTGCCTTCTCCGTTTCCTCTAAGCAAGGTAGAAAAGGGAAATCCAGGTGTGGGTCCGAGAAAGCAAGCTTGACTAACACCGATGGGCGCATTTGCGTATCCGCGTCAGAGAGTACTCGACCGATCGGTTCCGACAGGTGTAATACTTACGGCATCGATGGGCTGGAGGCAGGTTGACGACTACTCTGACCACGCATGTCCCTCGCACGTCTTCGTTGGTGGAGTATGAAGCGGAAGACCACGGTTAGCGTTCACATGCCGGCTCGAATGGGTTTGCCGCCAGAAAAGAACGAGATTTGGTATCAGACCGCACGGGACCGTCGAGGTCAACACGTTGAGTGTTCGGCCTATGCATTCGCGGTGCGAGATGTGGTCAACAGAGAAATAGGTCAATCAGCTCCGTTCAGTATGGCGTCGAACTGTAAAGGCACACAATGTATAACAATCAAAGCTGTCACGCTGCTATCGGTACGGTCAAGGCTGTCGAGCTGCCATCAGTCGTACAGCCTTCCTTTCCTCACTCGAGCAACCCGATGTTCGCCGCTCACAGAGCCGATGGCGATATGACCCACGTCATCCTCCGACGCCACGTCTCCCAAACATACCTTTATCCGCTTCACCAACCGAGCCCTGTCAGCCGAGTCGAGCGTCGAGCCCGTTGAGGGCAGCCCCACGTAAGGACTATCCTTCACCATCGTCGAGATGTTGAGGACGAGATTCGGTGCATGTCGGAGCATGCGGATCACCGGATGTACCAAGCTGGCGATCACCATCGCCAGCGAGGCTACCGACAGTGCTGCGAGCCAGCCATTGTGGCACTCAATGACCTCGATGCTCCGAAATTGGGTCCCAGCGGTAGTGGCGGTGCTCGCAACGAAAAACTCCTCCAACGTTGTCGCATTCTGTGACGAAGTATAGTTGGTAAGACCATCCGTGATGGCGTTCATGCCCATCATCGCCGCCCACACTGTATTGAAAAGCTGCGCCAAACTTCTGGCGAACCGCTCCGGCGGCAGCGAACGTAGCGGTTGTGACGACGTGGCGTTAAATGGGTTTTGCGGATTCACAAAGTAGACCTGGACACCGGTCGCTGTAGCAGAATGTCCGCCAATGAGACTGACAAAGATTTCCGAGAAGTGCGCCCAAACTAGTCCTTGTTGGTCGAGCAGCGTCCAGTTCCTAGGCGGGTGAGGCAGCATCGAGTGGCGGAGCCATTGAGCTGCACAGGCAAGGCCGGCGCAGGATACATCAACCTCGACGTAGGTTGTGTATATGTTGCAGACAGAGCCGGTCTCACCAGTGGTCGAACCACCTCCGGCCGGGTCCCAGCTGTTGTAGATGATGGTGCGCGCTGGGAGGTTCGCGGGGACTGATCCATTCAGACGAGGGTAGCGAAAGGCGCTGACATTAGAAGCTAGTGTGCCAGAATTCCCGGGTGAGGTCTCCCATGGTGAGCTGGAAAGATTCGCATTGGGAGGCTGAGCCACGCTTGAGAGAACTGGACAGTCGAGGTACCAGTACGATGTCTCGATGGTGAGCGTAGTGTTTAGATTTGCATCTTGTATATTCGAGATGGGCGTGCCAATGAGGGAAGAATATTCTACGCCGGTCGCTGGTAACGAGTACCAACCATCGGTATCCGGTCGCGAAGTGTTTTCCAGGACTTCGATCAGGGGTATCTTGACATTGTCCCAAGTGTCAGCCGGAGACTGTTTGGTCTTCCAGGGACTGAGTAGCGAGGCTACGAATAAGCCGTCAACCACCCCAATTTGACTAGCGTCATCTGCGGTTTCGAAAGGTTCAAACGACTTGTCTGCAGCATGTAATCGAAGGAAGCTCTGGTGGACAGCGTGTTGTTCCCTTTAGTCATCACACGGAGCGACGCTTGGCCTCCCAGGGGCGAGAGAGCCCACAAGACAAACAGGAGAGGTCCGATGAGGCTGAAGATGCGCAGGGTGCACTGAGTCGTGATTGTGTTGACGAGCGTGGTGCTTCCCACCAACAGATCGAGGATGCCGAGCCGCTCGCCACGTTCCAACCGCCAGCAAAGAATGCCTTTCAAGGCGCGGCCGACAACAGCCGCGAACAAGATGGGAAATACGTTTGGACCCCGGAGGTGGACCATCACCGCCTGCGTAGCACTAAGTCTTAGCATGGTCCATTTACATATCTGGTGGCCTCTACGAGGTTCTGTGTCAAGCGCGGATGGTCCTCGACATGCGCTTGGTCATAGTGTTTGACGATTAGGCCGAAGAGAAGGAACGAGATCGACAGTGCAATAAAGACAATGTCTAACACGATCTCCACGATGACCTCGGAGGGCTTGGTTCGTAGTTGCTGTGGCGCGGACGGCCAATTCTTGGGAAGCAGCTTGCTCTCATCTCTGGGCGAGTCAGAGTGTAGAGATGTGGATACTGACAAAGGTACGAGGGGGACCTCAGCAGCGCTTGCCTCGCTCTTGGTTTGCTTGGATCTGAACATTTTCTAGGCCTGTTGGATTTCATGGAAGCGCTACGCCATGAGCTCCGGACAGGCGCTCGACACCTACTTAAATGTGAAGGCTGTCAGCTCAGCCTTGTCAGCCGGCTACAGCGCCACTTTCCAGACACGCCTCTCGAAATAGAACTGCAGGACGAGATGCCTGCTGACTTCGCCGCCTAGCGCGGCTTGCGGTAGAGCTGCGCGACGTTCGACGCAGGAAGAGCCGTTTGGCCCCCCCACCTCGCTTGGTGGAGAGCTCCAGCTTCCTCAGCCTCGCTCAGCCTTCGTGCGACCATGGCGAGAGCTTGCACGCACGCGGTGCACCTGCTTCGAGTACAGAACTTACAATGCAGAGCCATCGAGAGCGTCCACGATATCGCATCCGGTGTCGCGATGGGTGTCCAGCGCTCACCGCCAATGTTTGCTGTCCGGCAGCATGACGAGAGGTATTCCCAGCAGCCTTAAGAAAGCGGAGAAGGCGCTCAATTTAAGCCCACGAGGCACGTATGATGTACACTTGTACACATTGTGCCCGTGACGCTGCTATCCGAGACGTATTGATCGCCATGTCCGCGAGCCCTGCGTTTTGTTTAGCCACGGTCGTCCACCATGCCGTCGAAGGCAGGGAACTGGTACTTCGGTGGCCCGCTGAAAAAGGCATGTTGGGTCGGAGGCACATCCGGCTCTACCGTCGAGGTGGAAATGCGCGGTACGGTGGTACCGTCGTTCGGGTTTTGAGAGCGCAGGAGCAGCCGAGGAGAAGTTCACGACGGAACTCCCGCCGCTGGCCTTGGCGTCTCCATGCGCGGTCAAGAGGCAAAGTGACATCTCGCACTTGTGCAGACTACGTCAACCTTCACACGCGATTCTGATGCTCTACCTGCGCATTGTCTGGTTGAGAGCGTGACAAGTGAGGTCAGTATTTGTCTTCTCTTACAACGTAGCGGCTTCGAGACTTCGATAGCCTACACCATGATACGGTAAGTACGGCATGACGAAGGGAAAAGCAAGCGGTTGGCATCAGGGAGAGTAGGTATATAGACCGTTCCATTCTCTCTATCAATGCAGACAAATTCAAAATTGAAAATCATCTCTTTCTCTACCCTACCGACTCCTCTACTCTCAACATGCAGTTCCCCACCACTTGCCTCACGCTCCTGGCGCTCGCCACCTTCACCGTTTCCGCCCCGGTCGTCGGAAGCACTCGCAGCATCAACGCCCGTCAGACCGGCCTCCTCTCTGGGGTCCTCCCGTCGAGTGGAAGCATCCTCCCAGCAGGGTCGACTGAAGGCGATGACGCCATGAACTCGGGTGTGGCGACCGTGGGCAATACCAACGGCGCTGCAGCAGGCGCCGCGAATAATGGCTCAACAGCTGCTACGACGAGTCAGTGTGGTGAGTTAATGTCTTTCACTTTGCTTTTGCGAGGGCCTATACTGACTGTCGTGCATAGATCTTCTCGACTGCACATCCGGCGCGGCGGCCGCCGAAAGTGGTGACAATGGAAGCTCGAGTACGAGCACCAGCACCACCATTCTCAGACGATTCCTGGATGCTGTGAGATGGTGAGAGATGCCCTGAGATGGTGAGAGAACGATGTCTTGTTGGAGGTCAGGGCTATCGAAGGCCGCAGTGCGATCGTAAAAACAGACAGACAATGCATCGCATCAAGACCACTTTATACTTCCGCAACATGACTGGGACTGTCTCGCACGGATTTGGTGCGACTGTGGTGATCATGAGTGATAGGAACCTTGCATGTACATACCGAAAAGCCATATACAGTCGAACAACATATTTGCACTACATTGTCTCGGGTGAGGCCTGAATGGCAGTAGAGCCTATCAATCTTGATCTACTTCATTAGACAGACTTGATAATCATATATAAGTTCGTATCTAGCAAACAACATGATAAGATTGATAACAATACAAAGGAGTAATAGTAATAGGATAGTATTATAATAAAAAATAAGTTAGTATAAGTAATATTAGAAATAATTGCGATTCCTTACTAGTACTATTATTCTTATTATTAGATACTATATATCATAGATATATACTAGCCTATTATAAGACCTATCTAAATTGTAGCATATATACTAGTTTTGAGGATTTAGCAAAGCGGCTGTAATTAACATTATAGACTATATTGTCTAGATAAACTATAATATATCTATAGTAATATATAATACCTAGAGGAATTAGAAGTGATATAGTAGGATATTAAGATAGTAATCTATACTTACTATCTCAAATAATACCTTCAGTTATGTAAATAGTACCTAGTATATACCTTAGCCTTGCTACTAGTAGCCAAGACTAGATTTACTCCAAGTAGCCATCAACACATTTCAATGACCCTTTATGTAGTAGCCTAGTGGCACCTCAACTCTACCACGTAGTATCGTCTCTCATGCAGTGCGTAATGGTTTTCCTTGACAGCTGCAGAAGTGAGTAGCGAATAGCGCTGGATTGCGGCGAAGCAGCCCTGGCGCTTAACGAGTGGCTAGCAAGCACCGATGTAAGGTACCTGTACCTCTCCTAGGCTCCAACATTCATCTCGATGCAGGTAAGTACTCGAGACGGGAGGCTACAAATGATGATAGACATGTTCTGCCCGGTGGATATGCTTTTCTACCCACAAACTCCAGCTTCCAGCCTTCGACCATCCAGTCGTCAAAGCTGATTGCCTTCCCATTCAGTGCAATCATGACAACGCCAAACGCTCATCTCAGCATCATCGTCTACAAAGGATACCCCGACTGGCAGCAATTCCGCCACACGTCTCTCTGGATCCGATTCAGCGATGAGTCTCCCGCGACTATGTTTCACATCATTGGCGCCTCGGGGTTCTTTCGGTTCGAAGCCTACGAAAACCCCAACCCCACCGAGAGCAAGAAATTCGCAGAGATGGTCGAGGTCGGCTACCTCACATCTCCTGCCAGCTTCACTCAAGTGAGACAAGCACTTCAAAGAATCTTGATCGACAACCAGGACAGAGAGTTCAACTGTCAGACATGGGTCGAGAATGCCCTCAAGAGGTTGGTAGAAGACGGTCAGTTGTCAACGGCCGACTACGACAGGGCGTTGAACGGCATGGTGGATGCAATCGCAGCAGCCGAGGACGAGCCAGGATGGTAGGCATCACACGCGCTGAAAGCGTGCTACTGCCTGGTGTGCCACGAACTCTGAAGGATACGAGATTTCGAAGATATCGCTAGCGAGATCGTGCCAGCCTTTGCAGCCCGATGGGTTCATCAAGAATTTGACGTATTCCCAATACTCCGGATACCAGCCTGCGTACTCCCAGTCTAGAAGCGCGATGATCTGACTGTTTCGAATGATGATGTTGCGGGGGGAGAGGTCGGCGTGAGAAAATACGATGCGATGTTCAGGCAGGGTCCGCAATGCTTCCTCGAGTATCTTGTTGATAATGTGTGGCGCTCCCTTAGCCACACGAAGGAGGACGAAAGTGTTGAAGTCACCCTCGCTCTGAAAAGGTCCGCCGTCGTAGTCGGTAATGTGGCGAATATCACGTGCAGGCCCGTCGCACGCTCCGATGTGCGGTGTTGATGAGCTAGGCTGTGCACTACGCATCATTGCGAGGATGCGTCGCAGTTGTTGTGCAATGGATTTCTTGTCCTCGTCGTGCATGTTTTCCCATGCGTCTTCCAGACAGATACCATCAACATAGTCCATGCGGATGGTACAAGACCCGTCCTCACTTGTGGAAATGTCATGGACTCGGGGCACCGGGACACCCAGAGAGGCGGCCAATATCAGCGCATTTCCTTCTTCCCTGCGAACATCCGGCCCGAACTTCAGAACAGTTTGATGATCTCGTTTGATTTTCGGCACAAGCCTTGACCCTGCCGTTTGCAGAACACCTGTAGAGACATCAGTATAGCAGACTGGATGGACGAAGTTAACGCGGATTGACCTTCAGGATTAGAAGCAAACTCCGCTCTAGCAGCCTCCATCTTGCCAGGGGGCATGATGAGCTCAGACGCTCGGCGTTGACGTTGGTACTTGGATGTGAGCGATTAGTAGTGTGAAGTGCATAGGAGTGAGGCGTAGGAGTGAGGCGTGGGGGTTGGAAGTCCGTAGCGAGCACCTGCATGTCGCGAAGCGGAACAAACAAGCCCTACGTATGGCCATAGCCTCCAGAAAAGACATCATCATTGTTTGCTCTAGAGTCAACACACAGGATCAACCGGCTATATCTCTATTCGTACTATTGATCAAGAGTAGTATAGTAATTACTGCTCTCTTACGTAGATAACAAGGGTTCAGAAGAGCTAGCTAAATTAAACTTACCTCAAGAGAATAGAGGTAGAATATTGATGTCAAGTTAGAGGTAGTAACTTAGTATTCTTCTATAAGCTATAAAATATCTACTTAGTATAGTCTTGTACATTAAGTATCTCATGCTATACTTCTGTAATTTTTATTCATTTTTATTTTTTCTTATCTATAAACTTGCTATTATGTAGATTAAGTAGCTATAGTCTACCCTAAAAGGGCTATTACTAATACTATTTACTTGCATCTAGCTTCTATACTATATACTCAGTTTTGAGATAGAGTAGTCCTAGTAAAATACATATATACAATTATTTACTGCCTTCTATGTCCTACACTAGGTTTTGAGATAGATTAGGTCTAACAAACTGTTCATATACACTAACAATTAGCGAAATACATGAGAGTTGATAATCTTTAGTCTACTTGCAAGCTCTAAGACAAATCCTCTCAATCACACACTCATGTCACTCGTCCGCAAAGACATCACTACCTACTGCCTGCGAACAACTGCGGCGGGCATACACGCCAAGGCTAGTCGACAAGGCAACAACGCAGAGGCGCGCTGTAAGATGGAATACCTGGGTACTTCTAGAATGACTCGATCTCGTTTGTTTGAGCTGAGACGCCTGCTGCCTGGAGACAGACACTCCCTGATGTTATCAGGCAAGCAGGCAAGCAGAGAGCAGCGGCGAAGTTGGTGACAAGACGGTCCATCGATTGGTATTCGAGGCCTCGCTCGCGTTGTGTGGCGCGTTGGTATCGACGTGGCAGCGCCGCAGCGGTTCGCTTCTGCGTTTCATCCAAGGCGACAGATCGCTGTGCCGTCCGGATGCAGGGCTGGTGCGCGCGAAGGAGGGGGAAAGGCGGTTATCGATGGGTTCGAGTCGGATGATAAATAGTCTGCTGTGTTGCTGCTTCACACACCCTCAGCCCTCTACATCCCTTTTCTTCGCCCTTGGGAGACTCTGCTACTGTACATACATCACTTCGTCAGCCTCAATATGGCAGTCTCCATGAATCATGATTACTGGAACAAGCAGAACTCATGGGTTTATCAGTTTCGCATTGAATTTCACACCTTGGGACCTTCCTTCGTCCGCGAACTCAGCGAGAACCATGTGACCATCACCTTCCTGCTCGGCGATGGAGAGTCCGTCAACGCTAATATGCAGCCACTCGACTTGAGTATGGTGGGCGAGCTGGTGTTGAAAGGCCACAACTACATTCGATCTCGAAGAACGCTTCGCGTGTTGGACGTCAATTGCCGTGGCTGTCCTGCTGCATTCGACCCCGAGGACCCACCACCAAGGACAGCGACGGTGGTTACAGTCGCGGCGCTCGTGTCCAGCATGCAGTCCCGAGGACTGTTGGGATACCGCTATACGAACATCGAAAATGCGGGCGAAGGCTGCCGGTTCTGGGTGTCAGTGAATCCCCCTATCTTGAGTTGAGTATGAGAGCTGACTCGAACCAGGTTGCACACGATGGAACATTTCCGAGAGCGGGGATTCCTGGCTCCTGGGGAGGACCTTACAAACTTGCGACAGGCCCTGGAATTCAGATACGATCTGCACGGCCCATCTGTACGAACGCCGATGACTCCGGCTCTGTTCACCAGGCCTCGTCGCCCATGTGGCACCGCCGAGATGGAACAAGTGCTTCGTGGGGCATCCGTGTAATCGGTGCAGATGGTGATGGATGTCATCGTCGACGTGCGCAACGCAAACCCTGCCATGGCCAGGTGGAGCCGGGAAACGGCTACCAGGCGGAACGACTTATTCATGACCATGGTCAACAAATTCTTGAGAGACCGGGACTGCGAGTATGCGATGGATCTGCACCTGTCGCAATATCTTTTTCCTGTTTTTCTGGACTTTTGCCGAGGAAAATACGACATAGCGTCCCGCGCGATAACCGCCGCATCACGAGAGGACTTGTCGACGGAAACAAAGATCGCCTATTGTCTTACCGCAGTCATTGAGCTTGCAGGCCTGCCTGACGACCTTGACGACAACGACGGTGAGAGTGACTGACACGGTGTGGAGCGAGAAGTGGCCGCATCTTCGTGATCATTCCTGATGGGAAAAGCAACAGCGAATACTATTGGCTTGTATGCGGCCAAGGTCTCGAAAGTGAACTTCCGTGTTGGCTTCGCTCAGCTGCAGACGTTCTCGAAGTTGCTGTTGGAGCTGCCGAAGCGCTGCGGCTTCTGTCGCATCGGCGAGGTGCTCCACCCATCGGAGTGCCTCGATTTCGAAGATAGCAGGATAGTATGCAAGGGTCTCCCAGTCCAGTAAAGCTATGGTGCCATCATCGGTCACGAGAAAGTTTCGAAACGCCAGATCGTTGTGACATAGGACGTAAGTCTTGTCGAGGTGAAGTTTGCTTTTTTCGGTTTGGTGCCCCAATAACCGCGCAATCTTCGGTTCAGGCATGTGCCGAAATCTTGCACGGATGTGAAGACATGCTGGATACCGTAATCGCCCCACGGGAAGCCATACGTCGAATCCCCGAAAGGCACGCCCGGTCTGCACGTCAAGCCGGACGATCGCGTGTGCAAGTGACAGACGGCGTCCGCGATCTTGTCCACGAGCGTACTCGTGAATTCAGGGTCGTTACGCGCGAGAATGAGCTGCTCCGCTGTCGAGCCGGGTAGGTATTCCATCAGCAGGTACCCATCAACTCCCGACTCTGAATCTCTGTGGGAGAACCATCGGACCGGTTGAGGGACGCGCAAGATGGCGGGATCACACAAGTGCAGCACGAGCTCCAGGTTGCGATATTCGCTTTCGCTTTGGTTCAGATTCATCCTCTTTTTCAGCACGAGGAACTGGCTCACTCGGTGTAATTCGAAGCATCGGGGGCGAGGTGGCACCGTGTCGAGGTAAGCAAGAATATCATCGACCTGGGCATGTTTGAACTCGTCAATGGTGCTATGCCAATGGAGTGCCATGGTGTGCTCGGTGTGCTGTGAGGGGGGGATGAAGGTTGGTTGCGAGAGAAGAAGAACAAGTGCTGGTGAGAGTTGAGGTCTTGCTCTTATGTGGGGTAAGGTTGGAGCCGCTGACGCTAGACCTGAGCGGGCTTTGCCAGCGTGGAGAAATACCTAATGAGTGGAGGTTAATAACGCCGGAGCGGGCTGTAAAATCAACCGACTTGGAATGGCCGAATACAGTAAGGCACGCTTATCATGTACATACTATGTACCTAGGTAGGTATGTAGCAAGCACATGACAGTACAGTCGCCTTGCAGTGGGCACGACTTGTCACAGGGCTTCGATCCCTAGGATACTTTGCCCAGTCATCAAACACCGTACGACGCCTCGCTAACAATCACGATACCAAACGAAGCATAACAAACCCGCCTTGTATTCTCCAACGCTACGAGAAAGAGAGAGAGATCTTCCAGTCTCCTACCACATCGCACTACTCTTCTTCGCCAACCTCCTCTGCCCTTGCGCCGCTCCGTTCTCATCACTCGCGCTCCTGAGCCCAAAGAAACTCTTCTTCTTCGCCGGCCGCTGATACCCCTGCTGCTGCTGCTGGCCACCCGCATCCAACGGTCTCGAACTCGAACTCGAACCCGCACTCGGATTCGCCCCGCTCATCACGACCGCGCTCGCCGACGCCGCCGGCTGGATGTACAGGCCGTTGCTGCCCATCACATTCGGCCGTGGCTGTGACGAGGAGGATGACGATGAGAGGTTGAGTTGCGTGCGCTGAGGGATGGGCTGCAGGTACGAGCCGGGCTGGGGAGGACGATGGTGTTGGCGGAACGAGGAGCTATTCGGCTGCTGCTGCTGCTGCTGCTGTGCGGACCGGGCAGGAACGGGCGGGACGCCGAATTTCTTCTTCAGTCTTTCCGTCTCTCGGTCGACGTCCGCTTGCTTCTTGCGCGATTGCCGCTCCTCCTCCTCCATCGCTTTTTGCAGACGCTTCGCTTCCGCCTCGTCGGCCTTCTCTCGGTCTCGTCGCCGGCGGTGCTCTTCTCGTGCTTCCGCGTCGGCTTGCGCGCGTAGCCGCGCCGTCTCGGCGTCGAGCTCCCATTGTGCACGAGGGTCGGCTAGAGGAGGCGGTCCCGTGGGTTTGGCGGAAAGAGCTCTCGGTGGTGTCGTCTGTAGTCTAGGCAGGGAATTGGGCTTGCGCCCATCTTGCGTCGCGAACGGATGTTGTTGTGGCTGCTGCGATGGTGGCACGGGGTGCGAGGATAGCGCATTCGGCGTGCCAACAATACTCTGGGTCTTTTGTGGATTCGACAGCTTCCTTCCCCCTCCCGAAAGCTTCCTCTCCTCGGGCAGGCCGGAAATGTTGAATATCTCCTTCACGTGCTCCTTGCCTCCCAGGTACAAATCCTTAATCACCACCGCACTCAGCAGCAACACCACCTCCAACCCCTTCGGATCCTCCATATCCAGCCGCGACAGGTTCGGCTCGTAGACCGTCAGCTCCCGCATACTCCTCCACAGCGCAATGGCGATGTCCGGATCCCGCCGACCCTTCTTCTTCTTGTCGTGCAACGCGTCGGTGCTCTTGCCCGTCATGAAACAGGTGAGGTCCTTGCTCAGCTTGCTCTCCTTGCGCCAGACGAAGTGCACCTTGGGCGTGATGGCGAGCGAGGCCGGGTCGGACTGGCCGCGGTCGAGGGTGCTGGCGGAAGGGGTGCGGAAGGTGCTCATGGGCATGCTGAACTCGTAGCTGTCGGACCCGCCCCACTTGCCTTCCTTCAGCGCGACGCGGATCTGCTGGTCCGGGTTGTAGAGCTGCACGGTGAACTCGGCGGGGAGGACGGGCTGGGGAGGTGGGGGCGTGCCGGCGTGCTTGCGCAGCTCGTCTTGCGACAGCGTGGGTTGCGTCCATGTCGGGCGCGCGAGGACTTCGCCGAAGAGGACTTCCGGGTTGTAGGCGTCGAAGAGGGCGGCGGCGTAGCAGTTCTTGTGCGCGGGCGAGGGCGAGGTCGGGTCGGCGTGTTGGAGGTTGTAGGCCGGGGCGGGGTCGGAGCCGTGGTGGGAGAGGAAGAAGTGGCGGTGGTGTTTGATGCCGTCGCTGGAGGGTTTGAGGAAGAAGGCGGGCAAGTTTTCGTCCAACATGGTTACGGTTTCACGTCTTTTTACTACATGTATGTATGTATGCAGTGGTTCAGACGCAAGGAAAAGAGGCCAAAGAGAAATTCAGCACACTTAGACCTTTGGTAGTGCAGGGTGTAGTATATAGAAAGTCCACATGAGGAAAGAGGAAGACTTGCAAAGGGGGAGGCTTGGCTCTGAGAACGGGCGTACGCAATGCCTTCCTTGATGATGAGGCTGTGAAGGGACATTGAAGGCTGACAAGACCGAGAAGAGGTGACGTGGACGTGAGTTCTTGGATTCATGTGGGTCCACCTTTCAATGTGAAGCCTCGTCAGCTGCGAACTCCACGCGAGATCTGTTTCCTCGAGAATGAATCACATCAAATCATCATGAATCGATTATTATTACTTGAGGTTCCTGTGTGTTGTTGGAGTCTCATCAATCGTGGCTTGTTCGCATCTTGTCATCCCTCCGCAGCTTGCTACAGCCCAACTCATGTGCATCGTGAGTCGTGAACATAATGCCGGCCTGCACAGCCGGTATGGCCATCCCATGCCACAGCCTCTTCGCTCATCATCATCAAGGCCAAGCACATCTTCGAACGCAGCCCTCATTCAGCTGCAGACATCTCATCACGTCAAATCGCATCCTCGTATACCCACCACCATCCATGAACCAGTAATAAATCACTCACACTCAAACTCCTCCGCTTCCCACCCCAAAGCATGCTTCAGCCGCCGCCCAAACGTCCTCACCATGTTCGGCGGGATCTTCCCTCCCCGGCGCACCTCCTTGGGCTCGTGGAATTGGATGCTCCGTCCCGCCCGCACCAGACAGCGCTCCGGCGGCCGCAGCGGCTTGAACACCCACACGCTGCCGTACAACTTCTCCGGCTGCATGCCGACGGCGTTCATCGCGTAGAGTAACTCGTCCCAGGCCACTTCCTTGCCGACGTGCGCGAGCGACGAGGCCGAGGGGAAGAGGGAGGCGAAGACGCGGTAGACGCGTTTGGGAAGCTTGATGGCAGGGTGCTGTTCCTTCTCCACCTGCTCATCGGTCTCTGCTGGGAGGTCGTGGATGGGTCCGGGAGGTGTGGGTGTCATGTCGGGTTTAGCTTCGCCGCGGGTCTTAACTTTCGTTGTTGCCGAATTGACGATTTCGGATCTCTTATTCTCGGTCGCTGCGCTACGCCATACGTTCGTATCCACCGGCTGCAACGGCAAAGGCTTGGTGGGCGTCACCGGCACAGCAGCAGAGGCTCTGACCTTCGGCGGAACCCACGCCGGGGTCCTCTGCACACCTTTCGTACGCTCAGAGTGCAAGCAGAAGCTCTCAAATAACCCTGCCCCAGTCTCCTTGCGGAAGAACTTGCTGATGTCAAGCCAAAAGGCGGAGAGTTTCTTCTCCGCCGCCCGCATCTCGTCCGTTGTCTCCTTCGTGCGCTTCTTGTCGAAGGGGTAGTAGAATCTGCCGTCGGTGGGAATGCCCAACGACTTTATCTCCGCCGAGCAGGGTGCTTCGCCCAGGACCGCTAAATACATTTCGTCTCGCAGGAGAGCATCGTCCACGGCCGACGATACGAACCCCTTATCAGCTACCTGGTGTAAACGCCACCCGCGGGCCCAAGGCTGGAAGGAGGAGATGCTGCGCTGGATCTCGGCCATCAGAGCCACATCGGAGAAGCGCTCGATGACCCAGGGGTCAAGCAGGTCGCAAGCGTCAGGATCCGTGTCCATCGTGTGCTGGATTTCCTGCACCAGCTTGTTCAGGCCGTGCAACTCTCTCTGCTCATGGCTGAAAAGCGCCCAGAAAAGGACGTAAATGCGGTATTCGGAGTCCGTGCGACCCGGCTTCATCTCCCAGTGACTCTTGCCATCCTTCCGCATGTCGATGAGCGACAAGGTGCGAATGCGCGGAGACGTGGGAACACCGCGTGTGAGGGCGTCGAGTGGGATCCAGATCAGCTTGTCAACGATCACGTCAATGTACGCCCAGATTGATTCGGGGTAGGCAGGCAGTCTCCCGGTTTTGTGATTCGCCTGCTGCACCTGTTCTTCGATGGTACCGAACAGGACGAGGCTCTGCTGCAGCTCCTGCCAGCAGTAAAAGGAGCAAAACGCGTCGGATATCATCTTGCCAGCAACGTGCTTCCATGCATGCTCGGCGTGCTCCGATTTGTGGTTAAAGGTCAGCCCATGCTCCATCGCGTCCCTCAGCGCATCGAGGAAGTAGCCTGGGTCTTCGCGGAGTAACCAAAGGTGGTCTTCAGCCGCTGACCGTTTGATACTGACCATGGCCTGCAAGCGATCAACGTCGAGTTGACAGGGTCCGGAATAGGGCGCTTCCAGGGCGAGGGCCGGAAGGGATGTCCACTCTCCGCGTTTAGCGTCCGGCATGGGTGCCTCAGGGGCTGGCATCGAGGGCGAAGTGAACCAACTGCCCCCGTCGATGTCGTGTAGGATGACCCGACAGCTTGCGAGCAGGAAGTTGTATATGCCGTCTTGGATCTCCAAGATCAAGAGACCCGTAATGGGTGGATAGGTCGGTCGGACAACGAGCTGATTTGTGGAAGCTTTCTGGCCGAACAGCCTGCCGTACTTGCGCGGTGTACGTCCGTGGGAGAATGCCATCGTCGGCTTCCCTGCATCCACGGCCGATGGCCATCCGTGACCACGATGCGCATTCTCCAGATCGACGTCGACGAAGGCTTCTGGTAAACGTCGGCCACGCCAGTGAAGGAACATTGGCAGAAGATGACCTTGCTGTAGGTCCTGAAGATTGATGTACGGGTACAAGAAAGCATGGCTCTGCTTTGCCGTCGTTGACGTACCTAATCACAGGGGTCAGCACACCCACCATTGCCACCAATGCCAGAGCAATTTTGTAGCAGATGTCGCAAGTGGATACAGGATATGCCAAACACCGTTACGCAACTTACGAGGAATCGTGCTCGACCTCTTTCGCGCCCGAGCACCTACAAAATCCGGACGGTGTTGACGGGGGATCTCCGGCCAGGCCCTCAACAGCACCTCGCGTCGCTGCTTTTCACTCTTCCTTGACCAACGCTTCCGAATGACGACTTCGAAGCGCTTCAGACACGCGTTCAACTCGCACCAGTTCTTCAACACACGCGCCGAGTAGCGCGGCGCCTCGATGGAGATCTCCCGGACCGTGAGCTCGCGTGGCGAGGGCAGGTCGATGCCGTTGGTGAAGCGGCAGCAGCTGCAGTACCTCAAGCCATCCTGTTCGGCGTCTGCGTTGCTGTAGACGTAGGAAGTCATGTTGGGGTCATGCAGCAGTGGGTGCGATGAAGGCGGAAGTGTTGGTGAGATAAGAAGGAAACGAAAGACGAGGTTTGTGTTTGGAGTGAGGTCAAAGAAGGATGTAGGGCAGGAACGCCAAGCGGACAAACCGGAAAGCTGCATGGTTGCACCACCAACGCGTCTGCGTCACGCCGTCACGTGGACGGCTGTGTGCGGTGGGGTCGAGGCAGGTGCGATTGACTGTGTAACGAAACAAGGGCATCGTATGTTGTGCAACGCCAAAATCAAAAAGGGAGATATCTGGGCTTCAATGAACGCCTGCTCAGGGTATACTAGCATCCGCTCATGAAAGCGTGCAAAGAATGAACTCAGCGCCGTCGCCAGTGTCAAGTAATTTGATTAGACACACCATCCACTCGCCAGGCAACCAGATCACGCCCCGGCCGATTATCCTTCGTATACCATGCCGTGTCGGATACCCACTCCAGCAAAGCACGCAAGCAATGCTCTGGGAACGTGTCAAGCCCTGCACCTCGTTGCCTCGTTTGTCCTCGCTTGCTCAAGTACTTCGGTGCTGACTTCACCTGCCACTCAAGTACTTCCTCGCCATGTTCACCACCAGCGGCGTCACGATCGGTGCGAGGGTGCTATAATGCTTCTTGCCCGTCTCCACATACGGTCCGATATCATACTTGCCCACTTTGATCTCCTTTGGAGGCTTCCGACGATCCCGCCTGCTATCCCGCCGATCCCGCCTGTCGTAGTCATCCTCATCCGAGTAATCGTCCTCATACCTCCGGCGGCTCTTGTCGCGGCGCCTGTCGTCCCTATCGCGATCGTATATTTCCTGTCGTCGTCTGCGTTGATCGCGCGGATCAGTTTGATAGTTGCGGTCGTCATCATAGGCATCACGGCGGCGCCGTCGGTCTTCCTGGCTGCGGTGGCGTCTGGGAGGGTCATCGTCGTCCTCTGAATCGGAGTAATCGTCCTTTCTATACCGATCCGCTCGCCCTCGTTCGCTGTTGCGACGTCTAGGGATTGGAATCGGCTCGGAACCGTACTCTATAGGCTTGTCTCCACGCCGGCGAGGAGGCGGATCATTGTAATCGTCATGTTGGTCGCGCCTTCTGCGAGGCGGAGCATCGCGGTCGTCGTAATCGTCGCGCCTACGCGGAGGAGGTCTCGCGTCGTCGTACCGATCTCTGTCTTGTGGTTGCCGGTCACGCCTGTCCCTGTCCCTCGGCGGCCCATCGCGGGGGTCTCTGTCGTCTCTTGGCCGTCGTCTGCGGGGGTCCGGACCATTGAAATCGTCGGCACCAGGCGGCGGTCGGTCACCGCGCGGCTTCCCCTTCCTCAGCATCTCACCCTCGTCACTCTCGTACCCGTCGCGTTTGTCTCTAAACTCCTTGTCGCGACGTCGGTTCTTACGCTCCAGATCTGGCGACTGCGACCCGAGATAGGATGACTCGTCCGGAAACTCGGGACGCAGGTGGGGTACGCGGTTGCGGCTGCCTTCTCTCTTCAGTGCGCTGGGCCTCTGGCCTTGGTTCTGGTTCTGATTCAGCGCTTGTCCCATCGGGGGCGGCGGTAGCTCGCTGGCAGGTGGTCCCGTCGAACCAGCACCGTTGGAGTCGAAGCGTGGCGGCCTTGGCCGGCGGTCGTTGTTGGCTCCATAGTCAGCCCTGTCGCCCAGTGGTGGATAGGTTGGCGGGGGCGGATAAGCATCGTTCGGCCGGCGCGGTCGTCTGTCCGACTCATTCGGATAGTCGGACATGTTGAGGAGATGGTAGGAAGTGAGAAGAATCGAGGGTATGCGATGTAGGTCGTCGTGACCGTCGTGCCACTACGGTGACATGCGGGAAGTTGGCCGAAGTATATGACAGCGCACACCTAAATCGAGGCGGTGCCACGACGTTGCGCAGTTTCTGCTGAGAGTCGTGCATGTGACTTGGCCCCGACTCGTACGTCGGTGGCGCAGACGGACCGTGCCGTTGACTGCCGTCACGGAGTTGAGTGTGGCCGATCTTGGCACTTGGCCGTCAGTGAAGTTTGAACGAACATCCATCGACGACAACTGCATACATACACGACGACAACCTGACAGTCGATTGACAATATTGATCTCATTCATGTCGTTCTATCTCTTCCAGATCTATGCCTGTTCCTAAAGGGGCTTGGCAGATCAGCCTCGGCCACCGCCCGACAACAGTATGTAGCCCATGAAGCTATTGTCAATGACCCTCTTTGCAGCGATTTGCGATATTCCCTCCACCAATCTCACAAAAGGGAGAAGGCCAGAAACGGTTCAGAGGGATATGCACTGGTGTGGCTAGCATTGTCTCATGCCGGATACGGTGGGTGAACTTGGCCAACAAAGAAGTATCTATTCCTTATCTCCCGCATCTCATCTCACCTCCTCTTGTCGCGCGAACCACTTCCTGTCCACCTCTCATACCAGCGACTGTATCATGGCTCGCTTCACTGTGCCTTCTGCGACTCCTTCGCCGCCGACGAGTCCTAACGCTCGCTCGACATCATCATCACCCACTACAGAGCGGGTTTCCCGCATTCGATCGGCAACTCTATCGCCACCTTCCAGTCCAAGGGGCTCGCACATCATTCGGAGAAACTCACGCATCATTCCGAAGTCTCCAAACGTTGACCGCCGACTTGCCAACGGCGAGAGAATCAACAAGGACATTGCCGCAGACGTGGTCCACGTACTCGACCATCCAAACATCATTCGTTTGCGCTTGGTGGAGAGCGTTAGAGAAGGCCCATCCGGCCAAAACACCACCTGGGATCTCTGCGATGCTGGGAGCTTAGATCAGCTCATGCAGAAGGAAGGCCAGGGTCTCCCTGAGCCGCTCATCTGGTACACTCTGATCTCGCTTACCAGAGCCGTACACTGGCTCCAGACCGGACTGGTAGACCCAAACGCTGAGCCACCCGACAGGCAGCCTGCGCCCGGCTGGAGACCGGCTGCACACGATTACATGAGCCCGGGATGGAAACCGGTGGTACACAATCTCATCAACCCGGCAAACATCTTCTATCGCCGTTCTCTGGACCCTGACTCGGCGCATGGGATCTGCCAGTTAGGTAACTTTTCCCGCTGCGTTGTGCTCGACGACCTTGCGCAGGCGTCGAGCGTACTGCCTCTGCATGTGGAAAGTGAACGGACCGGATACGAGGCACCCGAGCTCGGGAGTTACGACCCTTACGACGGCATTTTGGGTTCAAGAAGTGACATCTGGTCCATCGGTGCTGTATGCTTCGCAATGATGACTGGCAGGACGATCTGGGATTTCGTCATGCAGTTGGACATTGATGCCAAGCGTCCGGCGAGGAAGGATGAAGATTGGAGGACTGTGCCGCCGCCAGAGATACACGAGCGCTTACGTGCCGTCCTCAACGGATACAGGCTCTCGATCGAGTTGCCGAAGCAGTACTCAACCAATTTGCAGACGTCCGTGGAGTGGTTGATCAGCCTTGACCCGGCAAGGAGAGATGTCAGGGCTATGGCGAGCTTCGCGGAGACTTCCTACCAAATTCACCTTCTGGAGCTGAAGACTCCAGAGCTGAAGGAGATGGTATATGACATGGCTACTGGTGAATTAATTCTTCCTTCGGGGAGTATTGGAGGTTAGTCGATGTGATGCCAGCTAGATATCTTCACATACATGTCCTTCAACATGAGCTCTGATTGAGAAGTCGCGTTGCGCAGCATTGGTGGCTTGCCGATGTGTAACTCCGGGTCGCTCTGGTCAAATGACTGACGTTGGACACCTGCATTCTTCACGTCGCTCCGTCTCTCAGGTATCGCTAGAACATCACGAAAGCGCCCGCACGAAGTTTTTAGTTTCCCTCGCACAGGTGATGAAGCACGTCATCCATTGCTAACACGGACGAGAGTAGTAGCAAGGAGGCAAGACTGTCTTCCACAATCATACATCGTGCGTACATGAGTCGGGTGATAGTAAGCGACGGCCTTTCCTCCTTCGCACCTGAAGCGCGGGTGTGGCACTTGCAGACTGAGCGCCACCACATCTCCAGATCACTTGCTCAGCCGGGCATGCTCATCTTTGATGATGTTCGGGATCTCCTGCTCGATCGACGGAGCGGATGGATTCCAGTTGAGCAACTTCCGCGCCCGTTCAGCTTTCCCTCTCGAGTTGAGACCCCAGCTGACTGCTTCGAAGCCCGCTTGTTGAAGAGCTTCCTCTTGCGACAGCTGTCGTCTCTCGAGCTTACCGGTGAATCCAAGGCTGTAGGTCTCCTGGCCCACCTTCTCTGCCAGCTCCGTCCAGTTGTGCTCCCCATTCTCGACCAGGTAGTATCCCTGCTCGCCCCAGAGCCCCTCGTCAAGCCTGCGCGACACGACGGCTTCAACGAGCAGCAGGAAGAGCTGGCTCAGATCGTGCACGTGGACGTTGTTCCACCGTGCCTTTCCTGCGCCCACGACCGGCACATATTGGCCTGTTAGAGTCAACTTCGCGAGCTCGTACGCTTGTCGGCTGCGGGTCGATACAGGACCTCTTCCTTTGCCTGAATATATGTCAGCGTACCAAGGACCTGCAATGAGCCGTTGCTGCCCATACCATAGATAGTGGGAGGACAGAGGAGAGCCGTCTTGAGTACATCGCCGTGGTCTCGGCCTGCTGCAAGTACCACCTTGTCCACGTTACGATGGAATGCACTGTCCGGCAGGTTTGTAAGTTCTGCCACTCCGGCCCAGTCATTGTATTCTTTGGTCGAATATTCACCCAACCTCTGGTTTTCGGAGTCTTCCCAGGTCAATATGCCGGTGCCACCAGTGTGCAACCAGAAGCCTGGGTTGTCTTTCGAGTGACCTTCTACAAGACCAGCCGCGATTGCTTTGGCAGCACCTTCATGGTCAGAAGCATCTGCAGCGTCTGGGGCAAGTCAGTATAGACAATGACGCACGACGAGTAGAAGTATCCATACGTAGTACGATATCTGCTTCGGCGGCTTCGCGCTTCAGGAGATCGGAGTCATCTAGACCTCCGAGGACAATACGAATCGATGGGTATGCTTTCCGGACCAAGCTGGCTTTCTCCTCTGTCCGGACCAGAGCAGCATACTCAAAGTCGGGGTGTTTGGCGTAGATGGTGGAGAGTGCATCCCCAGCTATGTAGCCAGTGACTCCAGTGCTGCGGCAGTCAGCCCAAGATTCTTTCCCATCGTGGGGTGGGCCACCAACAGGAATAGCTTGACGGTCATGTTCGTTGAGTTTATCGTTGATTGTGAACCTGCGATCAGTGACCAGGCTGTGGCGGCGACCTCGGGAGCTGGAGGTGGTGAGCTTGCTGACCAAGCTTCCCACCTGCAGCCCTCCATGGAGGTGCCTCAGGAACCGTAGCCAACCTCAAATCACGACCATTCCAGGTTACTTTGGACACCTGGGATCACTCGCAATGCAACGCATCCCTCGTCAAGATCGCATGCTTATGGCGAGAGACCGACGTGTACATCACACAAGGCTCGATCGTCTGCTTCTGTCGGATTCCAGCATGTTCACATCGGATCGCGTCGAGCATAAGTGCAGTTGAGCCCGGGTGTTTGTACGTGTCTCGGGACCAAGCAGCACAGATTCCACAACGTCCTACATCTCCAAACGGCACAACACAGTTTGTTTGAGCGAACACCTGCCGTTCGCCTGCCCTTTTGTCATCCCCATTTCTCAAAGTAACCCGCTTTCCTACACATCGAGCGCAGCTCAAGACCGTCCGGGCAGAGATGGCAGGGAGACCGGCGTGGATGCGCGTGCTGGACGACGTTGACGACCTGACCGCTCAACTGATCACCGAACTGCAGCTCGCCGACCTCAAAACCCTCTCGACAGCCGCAGAAGATCTTGACGATAGCCACCAAGCCCAAGACGTCAAGCTCGCGTGTCAGATCTACGAAATTGACTTGAAACAGGATGCTGCTATTCGCCATTTCGAGAAGGAAGAGACAGCTCTGGCAGAGGCGTCTGCTGCTGCAGTCTCGGATCCCGCACAAGCGCTGCCAGAATCGCAGCCAGCTCCGGAGGGGCATGTCATGCTCTTCGATTGCGTAGCGTGTGGCGACAGGTATGATGCAGAGCACTGCTGCCCGGTCCCATGTCAGCATCACTATTGCGACGACTGCCTCCACGACTTGTTCCGGAGTGCCATGACGGACGAGAGCTTGTACCCACCACGCTGCTGCCGCCGACCCATCCCCTACGATGACATCCGGGACTTCCTTCGTCCAGAGCTTCGTGCCGTGTTCGAAGCCAAGCGCGAGGAGCTCGACGACAACGACCGCATCTACTGCCGCATCCCAACGTGCTCCACTTACATCAGCCATTCGCATCGAGAGGGGAATACAGGGAAATGCCCGACGTGCAATACTGGAGTCTGCCTTGCTTGCAAGAACGTAGCACATGACGGCGATTGTCCACCCGATCCCGCGACTCAACAGCTGCTCGATCTCGCTCAGCAAGAAGGATGGCGGAGATGCCCCGGCTGCTCTCGGATGATCGAGCTTAACACGGGATGCTACCACATGACGCAAGTGGCGACCTCAATCCTTTATGTCGCTTCAAGCGGATGCTAACGCAAGACAGGTGTGTGTGCGGTGCGCAGTTCTGCTACGTGTGCGGCGCTACTCCATGGAAGACTTGCGCCTGTTCATGGTGGGATGAACGCCGCTTGATGGCGCGTGCCGAGGATATCGCCGACCGGGAGCGTGGACTGGCTGGACACGCAGCTCAGTTCGCCGCAGCAGTCGATCGACTTCGCAACAGGCACAATTGCACCCACCTTGTGTGGAACAGAGTGCAGGGAGCGCACGATTGCGAAGAGTGCGGCCACAACCTGCCGCGCTTCATCTTCCGGTGCCGTCAGTGCCATCTGCAGGCTTGCAGGCGCTGCCGGGACAACAGGTTGTAGGTATCGGGCTTACGCTGGAGTCGCGTAGTTTCCTCGGAAGGGTTGTGTGGCACCACTATTGCTCTCTTGACTCGACGGCAGTCGGTTCCAGACATGACAGCGCTATTAGGAGAGTGCATCATCATAAGCCATTATAGTAATGAACATCGACAAGTCACCCTCACAAGGATCCACTCCCAAGATCTGAGGTGAAGTGAGATTCATACTGAAGCCTTCCAAGGTTCCAAGTCGCCGGCTCATGTCCGTCGCGCGAGCTGAAGTTACTCCGCATTTCGGGTGATCTCACTCCAGATCTGCCTTTATTATGACGACGGTGAAGACTACTATATGTACTTCCATTCATGGTTAAATTATGTCCGGTGTTCACGACATGGTGATACTCGCAGTTGTATGGCGGAACAATGTGAGAGAATCCGCGTGGCAACAGCCGACGAAGACCAGCGCCCCTATTTGTCCGTCATCTTGAAAGAGAGATGTAACCCAACGATGGTGTTTACCAGGGAGATTCATTCATAATGCAGGTCGACCCACAATCGCAAGATATTGTAAACCATTCGACAGCTTCGAACCCGCCACCATGAAGTTCATCTCAGGCATTTCCGCGCTCTGCCTGCTTCCCCTCGCTCTCGCATCGCCGCCTCGTGCTTCCAAGCCGCACACCAAGCCGGACCCCAAGCCGGCTTACTTCGTCCTGGCTGGGGACTCCACGACGACCACGCAGAACTCGGGCGGAGGCGGCTGGGGGGCGGGGTTCTTGAACGATACTCTGCGGTCTCCAGCGTCTGGGAAAAACCTCGGTCACAACGGCCGCACGACTGTGAGCTTCCGAGAGGGTGGCGACTGGGCGAAAGTGTTGGCGCAGGTCGCAGCTCACAAGGACATTGATGAGGTCTTTGTCACGATTCAGGTGAGAAAGGTTTTCCCGGAGCACCATGTCCCCTCAAGACTAAACAATCGCGCAGTTCGGCCACAACGACCAGAAACCCACAGCCAACATCAGTCTGGCACAATATGCCACCAACCTCGGCCAATTCGTCAAGGAAGTCCGCACCGCGGGCGCGACTCCCATCCTGGTGACCCCCCTCACTCGCCGCCAATTCTCTGGCAACCCTCCTCGTATCATCGAGAACTTGGCCGATCAGCGCAATGCCACAATCGAGGTTGCCGAGTCGCTCCACTCGCGTTGGATCGATCTGAACAAGGCCAGTGAAGACTATTGCAACGCCATTGGTCCTGTGGCGAGCTGGAAGTACAACCTCGATGACACGGCTAATGACACGACGCATTTGAACGACTGGGGTAGTGTGGTCTTTGGCAGGATCGTGAGCGATCTCATGGTGGCCAAATACGACGATATCCGATATTGGACGAAACCGAACCGGACATTGACGTTGGAGATTGAGAACGGCACGCCGGCATGATGTGATGAATGCTTGGATCGGTAGATAGAAGTACTCTTTGCCTTATCCTTTCATGCAGATCTGTGTTTTCGTCTTGTGGGTGCCGCAGAGATGCACAAATGGTATGCAGCCGTTTGCTCATACTGATTCGGGAAGCCGTTTGCCACGACGTCGTGCGAGCATAGTCAGTATGATCGTTCTCCAGCCATGTGCAAATGCCGAGAAATTGTCCGTTTGTCGAGAGACATGGACCACTGAAGAGAACCGCATCTTGGGTGAGCACTGCCAGGCTGAAGGCAGGGAATGCTTAGGTAACCAGCAGTCCGCTCCCACGCTCCGCCCCGCGCTATTCCCCGCGTGCATCGCGCCCTGCATGCCGGACCCCGAGCTCCAAGCAAGCCAAGCGCAACGCCCTCGTTCACGACATCGATTCACTACAATTGCCACCCTTTCCTTGGTCCAGGATACATGTACCATGGACGTCGCCTACGACCACGTGCAAGAGGAGGCTTTGTCGCCCTCCGAAGCGTCCTCTCAGCAACAGCAATCCGAGCATACCGCGGCCAACCTAAATACCGACCTACAGCAGGCCTTCCAAGCTGTAACCGCTTCACCCTGGGGTAGCAAGCTCGGTGGCTGGTTCTCTCAAGCCCGACAGCAAGGCGAGACCATCTACAAAGACCTGCAGAAGGAAGCGCAAGGCGCGCAAAGCCAGGCGACACAAGGATGGAGTACGCTGCGGGAGCAAGTGGCAAGCAGAACGCGGGGCATGAGCTTGAATGCGGAACCTGCGCCAGAGCCGAGTGTGCCGGGGGAAGAGGCGGTGCCCGTGATCACAACCACGAGGCCGGCGGACGAGACGGGAAGCGAAAAGGAGGTGGCCGAGGCAGGTGAGAGACCAGAGAGTCTACCGGCAGACATCGTCAAGGAGGCCGGCACCTTGGTCGCTTCACTACGCATGACGGCGACGGCGAAGCTCAAGGATCTGCAAAGGGCAGAGGACGCCGCCGATGAGGCGTTGTTGAAGTTCGGCACAAACGTGAGGAACTTCTTACGGGATGCCGTGACGGTCTCGGCACCGACGGACGGCGACGCGAGTAAACCCAGGGGGACGGACGCCGTGGGCAATGAGGTACTGTTCGAAACGCAGGAGCCGGGGACGGGCAAGAAAGTTTTCCACACCACACGGCTGGACGCACAGCTTCACGCCATCCATACCACCGCCTCGTCGTTTACCGAGAACCCGCAAGGCCCACAATGGGAGGAGTGGCAGGAGTCTTTCGACATCGACAAGCAAACCGACGCCATCGCGCAAGATCTGGAGACGTACGAGGAGTTGCGATGCGCCATGGAGAAGCTTGTACCGGAGAAGGTGGAGTACAAGCTCTTCTGGATGAGGTATTACTTTTTGCGGAAAGCAATCGAAGAGGAGGAAAGGAGGCGCAAGGAGGTTCTGAAGGGTGGGTTCGAGCGTTGCCTCTTGACTCAACCACATACATGAAGAGGCTGACCAAACGCTAGGCGCAACAGCAGATACCCAAGAGGAGGTCGCCTGGGATGATGACGAGGAGGAGGAGGCGACGTCTTCTTCGACCCCGAACGCCACTACGCAGCACAGCAACGAGTCCGTCACCACCGTCGACGCCGCGCTCCTAACGCCCAAGGTACCCCGCCGAAGCCACGAGGACGAAAATAAGAGCGTCGCGAGCTCGGACGCCAGCTACGATCTCGTCTCTGGCGCCACGACCCGAGCGGCGGGAAGTCCGAAGGAGGAGAAGAAGGATGTCGGCAAGAGTGACGAGAGTGACGACGATGATTGGGAGTGAAAGCACTAAACTTGTGCTCTGCTTTTGGCCCTGGCGCTGGTGTTTGGGGTTTACTTTCGGACCCGCTGTCAATGCCGGAGCCTTTGATTGCTTTGCAGCATTACCCGGGGGGTGTGGGCCGACAGCGTCTTTACTTGCTCTACTCACACGTTTGAGAGAATTGTCCGTTCGGCATACGTGGACTCTTCGTTGCGCACAGCTGGAAGTGCGCTCAGTGTCCTCGGAATGGGGTTCTGCTGCGGTCGTAGTAAACACTGCGGTCGGCGTTATATTCGCTGTATCAACAGCGCTTGTACATGACCTAATGCAATCATGACGAGGAAGAACGCAGGTTTCGGTGTACCTTGTGATTTGGCAGCACGCTCTGTGGGTAGAGGTTCGCTGTCGACCATTGCTCAGTACACGCAAAACTTTAGATCCGGTTTTGACGTCCCGTCGGCTACTATCGACTGTCTAACCCACCACCACGTACGGTAGCTACATGGTCCGCTAAGCTGGATACCCAAGTGCCCAGTACCTCACGGCACAGGCCACGGCAGATAGCGACGGATCGATCCTCCAGCGGTCAGTGAGATTCGTAAGACCAGTCGATTTGTTTACCACTCGATTCGAACGAGCTCACGCTCTAGGTACGGGGCGTCCTGGTGATGTCGTTACAGGACAGGATCAACCGCCGGACGAGCTATCGAAGTCGAACCGTAACGTCGTAATAGCGTGTGGATCGATGTCAGACGCCGTGTTTCCTAAACAGAACTGCGGCAGAACGCCGTCAAAGTGGCGAACAACACATATTACAGCGTACCTACGCGTATACTCATACCTTATGTGCACATATTTATGCGAGCGACCCCCGAAAGTCCATTAGATCGCATCCCCATCATCACGAACCGCTCCAGCTTCATTTTCCTTCCCAGGCGACTGACCCTTGGTCCACACCGGAATGGCCTTGACCCAATCCTGCACCCCACCCGGTTCCTCTTGTTGCTTGTCCATCAGATACGCCTTCAAATCGGCCGCCACCGTCACGATTTCCGTGACGTTGTACGCGTTGAGCAAGCCCGTCTTCGTGCAATGCCGATAAAACAGCCTTTTGAATACGTCCGGTCCACGATACCGCTCCAGACTCTCGCTCAGCGCAGCCAGCTCGGGCATCGACCACTTCTTCTCGCGCGCCTTCTCCACCATCGCGGGCGACGGGCCGACACGAGGATTGAAGAGTTCGACGCGCTCGAACGCCATGCCGTCCTGGTCGAATTCAGCTGCCGGGCTCGGCGCGCGGAGATGTTTTCGTTTCTCCGGACGCATGTAGCTGTTGACCTCGGCCCATTGCCGATGGTCGTGCAGTGCGTTCCACTCTTCGCGACGTTGACGGACATCTCGTTTGTGTCTGGACTCTTCCTCCTCGCGTTGTGCTTGGAGAGCGCGTGTCTTAGCGCGCTGCTCTGCTTGCTTGGTATACTCTTCGATCTGGTGCATGCGATGCAGTTCTTTTCTGAATTCGGAGTGCACTACCTTCAAAGGAGCCAGTATCTCGTTCCTCACTGGCTTGACCAGTGCGAGTTCTGAGCTTGGCCGCTCGTACTTTTTCACTCCCTCGCCGAGGTCCAGGATAAGCTTGACGAGAACGCTCACCAGATTCAGGTGGCCCCGGGTGAGCGAGCCCTTAGCGGTAACAGTGCGGTCCATGTCTTCGCAGCAAGCTATGGTGTCTTCCAGCAGCTCTACCAACTTGGGGATCAGGTGGAAATAGATGCACTTGACCTTACGCTCGTGCTTCTCCGTGCTTTCCGCGTCCTCATAAAGGGCGTGTACTCGATCTCCGATCTCGATAAAGTCTGTTGCGATACTTTGCTTAGCTTCCAAATCACCATCAGCATCCCGAAGCACGGTCAGTCTAGCAGCAGTCTCATCGCAAAGCTCGACAATCGTCTTCACCTCCTCGTCTTTCAATTTTATGATGTGCCGGTGGCGTGCGCCGCCGGCTTCGCTGACGCCGACATTGTGTCTACCGTTGAACGCCTTGCGCAGGAGAGGCCACTGACAGAACATGCGCCCTGCGTCGATCGACGCCTCCTCCCCTCCATCGCTGTGGGGGACCGAAGCTGCTGCCGCATCCTGGGGGCGGGAGCGTGTGCGTGCACGCTTTCGGGATGTATTTGCAGATTGACCGCTGGCTTCGCGCTTACACTTGTTGGCAGTCGTCTGCTTTTCTACACCGTCCTCCTCGCCGTCACTGTCGTCGTGGTCGTCTTCATCGTCGCCACTATCGCCATGGTCATCGACTGCTAAGCCCATTTCGCTCAATCGCACACGGTCCGCTTCTCTTCTGGTGAGCGGGTTGTCGGGTAGGTCATCTCCGTCTCCTGAGTCCTCTTCTGCCTCCACATCTTCCCTCTCGGACTCCCCTTCCTCGCCTGGGTCGCCTGGCGGTTCGTACTGATCATCGCTGCACTGTCCGCGCGCAGGACTGCCGAAATCTCCAACTTCCTTCGGCCCGTCCGCATGCTCCTCCCTGATAGCTTGTGCTTCCACTGCTGAGTTTTGCGCATGGATGTGTCGCCGTATACGTGTAGAGCTCGTTCTATTTGACTTGTCTGAAGGCTCATCCCTGGCGGTTTGCGTTTTCGACCGCAACGCATGTTCCGTTGACGTATTGGCTGGGACTGCGTCGATATCCCGTGACGTACGCGTCCGGTTCTTCTCTAATTGCGACGGCTTGATCGCGGAATCGGATGAGACCTGCTTTAACTGTGACGTTTTGATCGTAGCTAGCTCAAGCTCGAGTGGTCTACTTGAAGGGAATTTTTCTGGCTCTTCGGACGCTTCCTTGCAAGGTCTACCCCGGCTGCGCTTCAACAAAACCTGCGCGGGACCTGTCACGCTGGGCAATGGGTCTTCCTCGAGTGTTTCGTGAGTGGTAAGCTCTGCTTCTGCGCCAGCCTCTACCGCACCTTCAGCCTCCTCTCCGACACGCTGGGCTGGTATCACGACTTTTGGTGCTTGCTGCCATCGTCGCGCGACCTCTTCTGCCCTGGCATCTTCAGCGAGCAGCTGCTCTTCGGCGCTCTGCCGAACCTTGATTTCGGACTCCAAACTTGGTACGCGCGCCCTCGATATCTGTTTGCGTGCTTTCTGACGCTTCAGTGGCGAGATATCGGGGGGATCTTGTAACTGTCTCTTCTTGGACGGCAAGGCATCACGGGGCGACAGCGGAGGATCATACGGATTCGGTCGCGCCTGTTTGGGAGCCCTCAGTCTGCGCTGTGCTCTCGGTTGAGGTTGGGGGTACGCTGGGGTTGACAAGCGCTTGAGCTTGCCGGTGCCGGGAGGTCCGAGTGCTCCGCGATCCTGGAGCTCGTCAGCCGTAGCGCGGATTGCGGCGCTCACGTCTTCGCGTGAGCCATTGGCGCCCATGTCTGCTATGATGGCTTCTTGTGGTTGAACGTGTACGGTTGCTGGGAGTCGTCGGGGGTTGCTGGGCGCAGGCGCATCCACCTCCGGGCTGTGTTCTCCCGAATCGGAGGGAAGTATGTCTGGGAAGTCGCTCAATGGAAGGACCACGTAAGCATCGTTCGTAGTATTCGCATCCATACTCTCTACATCTGCACCATCCACTTCGGAGCTGGTGTCGAGCTCGTCGCTCTCATACACGATATCGTCATGTCCCTCGGCAAGACATGGATGCGCCGGCGGCTTTTGTTCGAGCAGCCGTGACGTCCTTGACATCGCAAGACTCAGACAGCCATGTCACGGTGCAATACATCCGCACGTCCAGCAAAGATTTGTGCACTGAGGCGGTAAACCATCGATATACCATATGATCGTACAGTCAAGACGGTGGACGTTGGTCGTTCGTACGTCCGGTCGCGCTAGCGCGTGTTCACGTGAGGTTGGTCCCTAACAATTTGCTTTTACTACGATGACACCAAATAATCACCACGACGAACAACATATATCGGTCGCATCTACTAACAACTTCCAACATGCGAGTGCAGCGATAACTTCGACGTTATGGCGCAACGTCTCCCTCATCTAGAACGTCTGGACGTTGGATCACATCATGAGTTCGGAACGCCGACGAAACGAATCAACGATGGCGACGACCTCAACTTCTTCCTCTCATCGACTGCTTATCGGGATCTGATGCTATGGCTTCTTCAGCTCAACCGATCGATGTTCTCTACTGAAGATAGCGACGGTAAAACAACAGCAAGCACATTAATAGTACTGCCAATGCCTTCAGAGTCACTCCAATGTGTTGGGAAGATCTTAGATGCCTTCTCACAGCTGATCACCCAAGCGCCACCAAGTACGGGACCGCGGCGATTCGGCAATGTAGCGTTCCGCGACTGGTTTAAGCTGGCGGAAGAAGAGGCCGACGGCTTACTACAGGCCCATCTGAACGACGTACTATCCCGATGGACCGCCCGCGACGCCGATGAAAGTGCTGCCGCTCGAGGTGAGCTTCGAGCGTATCTACTCGGAAGCTTTGGCAGCGCCCAGAGACTGGACTACGGCACCGGCCACGAGCTCAGCTTTCTGGCCTTTCTCGGCGGTCTATGGAAACTCGGCGCCTTCGAGGCGGGCGAGGAACGAGCGATCGTCGTGGGACTCATCCAGCCGTATCTGGTGCTGGTACGCAAGCTCATCATCACATATACCCTCGAACCCGCCGGTTCCCACGGGGTCTGGGGTCTCGACGACCACAGCTTCATCCCTTATATCTTCGGTTCTGCCCAGCTTGGTCCCGCGCTTGATCAGTCCGATCCTCACGCACAAGTTCCGACCGAAGGGTCTTTGCACACCGCACCACCCCCCGCGAGTGTGACGAAAAGGGACATCGTGGCCGATTACAAAGACAGCAACATGTACTTTTCCGCCATCCAATTCATCTACGACGTCAAACGCGGACCTTTCTGGGAACACTCGCCCGTCCTCTTCGACATCAGCGGGATTAAGGACGGCTGGGGCAAGATCAACAAGGGCATGCTGAAGATGTATACGGCGGAAACGTTGGAGAAATTCCCCGTCGTGCAGCACTTTCCTTTCGGCGGGCTGTTCAGGTGGGAAAGAGATGCGAATGCGGTCAGGCAGGTAAGCAGCGTGCATGCCCAGCAGCAGCCGGCGGCGGCGGTAGGCCGGGGCACTGCCGCTCCATGGGCGAAGTCGGCAGGATCTGCGACTATGGGGATGCAGCAGATGCAGGCGAGTACGGGGATGCCGTCGACGCGGGCGCCATGGGCGAGCCGAGGAGGCAAAGGGGTTGGTAGATCTCAAGCGCCTTCCGCCGGCGGGATGGCGCCGACAGGAGCGCCGTGGGCGGCAACGCCGAGACCAGCGCCACCGAGTGGGATGCCGCCTACTGCGGCACCGTGGGCGAAGAGGTCATAAAGGTGTGGCGAAGTGCTGGGGAGTCGTGGAGTTTCGGTGCATGGCGAAGGCGTTGGTCCGGGTCTATGTGAGAGGGACGTGCATAAGTAGTGAGGAGGCGGTCAACGGACTCTTTCGATAACAGCTAGCTCAGTGATGCACGATGAAGTGATGTGGATTTGGGGAAGAGCGATGCGACCGTCCGGTGAGATGTTGCAATTGCGAATGCACCTTTGCTTCGCCCTGTTCGTGTGACCAGTCCTCAGGAGTGCAGTCATCCGATATCTATAGATCGGTGCATGCTGTGCCTAACAGTAGGTACACAAGCACCTTCGGCACATCGATATATGCGATGCAAGTCTCGATCGTCATGCTGTAGTGCTAGACTGAACATACACTGCTGCTAGATGTCCGCAAGATGTCGAGCATCTTGCGTGCGGATGCTGCCGCACTGCCGAACCACATGGCGGGCGCCGCCGGAAGCGCGGGTGAATCTAAAGATAGACGAAGCTTAAATCACCATCAATATACGTACAGTACAGTACTTTACTTTCGTTCCATCTCGGTTCCCTTCCGCTCCTCATCACGGAGTCTCACTCTTGCAGTGCTGCCGAAGGATTTCGAAGATTGCAACCTTTCGGTCCTCGGTGCAGTGTTGGTGTCCCCGTCCGAGAGCCGAGGGTGGGTTAAACATCTGCACGGTTCGTGCCCTGACTTGGGTCCGGGCAATCGGTCGACTGCCCGTTTCAACGCCGTCCGTTTCCGCTTTGGCAAACTTCAGGTCTCACCGAGAACGTGACCTGTCGCATGTAGCGCGTGTGAGGGCGTGAACCAACGTCGTCCCCCTCACCACCGCGGCTCCTCACGTTTCATACCAGGCTGAAACTCCTCCCCTTCTTACTCGCGAAGTGAGAGGTGCGTATCGATCATCCCATCCAAAGGATAGATGTGGGTTTGGTTGCCGAATATCTTCCAGGGGGCAGGCCAGGTGTTTCGCAGCACACACCGGGACCTCGTCCCTGGCCTGGCAGTAACGAAGTGAAGTCAAGCTAAACTTTGCGGTCTGCAGCAGCGGTTCTGCAGGCCTTCGGGATTAGGAGCGTGTACCCATCCTCCGAAGCCATGGACGCGCTCAAGCGAGTGTTGCGAAAGCTGTTCAAGAAGAACCCAAAGCCGATACAGGCGAAACCGTCTACAATGGCGACACCGACCTCGCACGCATCGAGTCCCGCGCAAGTCGAACGCAATCGACCGCGACAGCAACAGTCAGCCGCAAGTCCGCGGGTTGAAGCGACGAGACATCTCCCGCCTACGCATCCGCTGTCGACGGGTCAACACATTCGAGGGCAAGAAGCGGTGCCAGTACATCACGACGGCGGGCCGACGGAACTGGACGGATGGGAGGAGCAAGGACGGGACACACGTCGAGCCTCGGATCCCGTACCACCGAGTGTGAGTGCATTCGGCGAACGGAGTAGACCGGTGTCGGCGATTGAAGACGAGGGACCACCGCCTCGACCAGACCAAACGGACGGTGCGGCGGACGCTGTCCAGGCTGCGTCGATCGAGGCCGCGGTTGCTGCGCCAGCCGGTATGTCGATCCCCCAAGAGACATGGTGAGGATTACCAGCTGATAACGAGGTGTAGCAATGGACTCTGCGCCCGCGCACATTACATCCACCGGCGAACCTATCAATTCCACCGACGACACGATCTTGTCTCCCGAAGAGCCCGCGCAAGACCAAGCACAACCAAAAACCGAACCCGCAAGCGAACCTCAACCGGCATCCAAGCCTGAATCCAAACCTGAGTCACAAATGGCACTGCCCAACGGCGTAGCCACCGCGCACGAGCACGAGGAAACATCGCCCATAATAGCGTCGCCATCACCATCGCATCCCGAATCACCCAGCCCTGCCTCGAACATCCACATCGACGACGGCATGATCCCCGCTCCCTCTCCACCCCCTTCCTCCATCATCCACTTCGACGACGGCATGATCCCCGTCCTCGTCGAACCCCCACCCATCAAAGCCGTGCGCGCCGCGCCCGGCATGAGCGCCACTTCTGGACCCCTGGAAGATTTTCCCGAGGGCGGCACGTTCCATGGTTGAGACGGAAGAACAGCCTGGGAAAGATTAGATCTAGTGATGAGATGCTGAATGGAGATCCTTGCGCCTATGCCTAGTGTATCGTCGATCTCCGACTCGTCGCCTCTCCGATGACGGGATCGCAAGGCTAGCGGTGACGCGGCAGAGGCAAGGTTATGATTTGTTGAGCAGATGTGGTTGACATCTCGAGAGACGCGCGTGTGAAGATCGACGAGGGGTTTAAGGCGGATGGACTCCCGGAAGGAAAGTAAAGAGATATATACTTGCGTGAGGGTGGAAAGGAATGGACAGCATGTTTTCATATGTCTTATTATACCCAAGTGTTTAGATGTAGCTCCGGCGTTTACTGGCAAGTTACAGGTGGTCACGGACGGGCTTGAGAGGTCGAAGTGGCGAAGTCGACTCGGTGGAGTGAATGGCTATCATACTTGATCCCTCTTCGTTGTGTCCATCTCATCGTTGAAATGTGCAAGTACATGAAGTAGTTGGAGATGTATCGAGCGCTGTTTGTATAATACATGTATGTAGAGAAGTCAGGACTGGGATCAGATCATCACGTGAACATGCGTCTCCACTGCGCCGGAACTCGGCATCTCGCAAGTGTAAAATTCCAACGCTGGACGAAGCTGGCAATGAACCGAGTCTTGGAGTCTACATTCGCCTTCATCCGCTATAGATTCTCTGTACAGTACCCTGAAGCCGCTCATTCTCCGGCATCAGGCTCCGTGCCATCACAGCATTGCCGAGCGTTTCCCCATTTCTCTATAGAGAGCAACATCGCCCAAGATGCATCTCCAGACCTCCGAGGGCACCGGCCCAAACGCCTCGCCTGCCAACCCCATCGAGTCTCATCACCACTCCTCCAAATCCTCCTCGCTCCCCTTCGGCCAAGCCATCGCCCTCTCCGGCGTCTCCGGCCCAACCTACCTCACCGCGCAAACCCTCATCCAACAAGTCGCTTACGCCCTCTCGGACAAAATCTTCGCCTACTCGCCTGAATCCTTCGACCTCGATCTCGCTGCGAAAGCATGGTGCCGGTCGCAGGAGAAGAACGCGCGGGGCGAGACGACTGGCGTGCTCTCGTTCGAGACGAGAAATGGCGCCGGCAGCCTGGCGCTGGGATACATGTTCAGCCCGGACTTTGACCTCAGCAAGCGTCACGTCCCGCAGAGCATCGTTGCGTCGGCGGCCAGTCTGCGCCATCTGCGTCCGGCGTTGGATCAGCTGAGCCTGCTGTACGATGTCGCCAACCCCACGGCGCTGCAGGTCGCCGCCGTGGATTATGCGGCCGAGACCAAAGCCGGACTCGTGACGGATTACTGTGCGGCGTTGACGTTGGCGGATGAGCTGGGGATGGGTCTGGTCACGAGTAAGAGTGCCTACGAGGTGCAGCATATGTCTTTGCTGGCAATGCTCATGTCGTCCGTGCTGCCCAGCATGCACACGTACGATGGAATCACCGTGGGTCGGGAGACCACGCGCGTGGTCGATGTCCTAAGTGTTTCGAGCCTCAAGCGGACGTACGACGCGGTGCTGGACACTGTCAAGGACGACCTGTCGTCGAAGCGACTTACGAACGAGGGCAAGCTGTCGAAGCTCATGCTTGCGTTCAACGCCGAGCTGGGCACCGAGTACAAATGCTTCGAGTACCACGGCCACGCACAGCCCAGCAGCGTCATCGTGGTCTTCGGCACCGTCGAAGCCAGCTTGACCGCTCAGATCGCAGACGCACTCGCTCAACAGGGTGTCGAGATCGGCGTCATCAACGTCCGCGTGTACCGTCCTTTCGCCGAGGAAGAGTTCTTGGAAGCTCTTGCCCCGAGCGTGCAGCAAGTGACCGTTCTTGGTCAAGTCCAAGACCAAGCGAGTGTCATGGACGCTAGCATCACGAGCGCGTTGTACGCCGACGTCATGGCCGCGGTCAACTTCCACAGCATTTTTGCTGGCAAGGAACCGGCCGTGTACGACATCAAGTACGCGCGCGAGACCGTATGGACTGTCGCCAAAGTGGAAGCTCTGCTCCGACAACTCGGGTCAAAGTCTGGCCAGGTGGCGGAGCAGCGACCGGTGCTGAATCTCACGAGCCCAGAGACGAAGCAATACTCTTTCTGGGACGTGGACGAGAGCGAAAGTGCTGACGCGCCGATGATGCTCGGCCAATTGCTCTCGGACGACAGCTCGCTTAACGTGGCTGTACGCAGCGGACATGACAACTTGGTGCAGGGCGGTGCCACCCGCACTGACTTGAGATGCTCACCGAAGAGTATCGAGGCTGCTTACAGTGTCAAAGAGGCAGATGTGGCGGTCGTTGCCGAACAGAAGCTATTGAAAGACTTTGCTGTTGTTGATAGTCTCAAGGATGAGGGCACGCTGATTCTGAAATCTCCAGGTTGGAAAAATGAGGATGTGGAGAAGAAGCTCAGCGCGCCGGTGCGGAAGAATCTCGCGGCGAAGAAGGTGGCGCTGTTCGTTCTTGACCCGACAGCAAGTGCCAAGGTTGGCGAGGAGCCTGAGCTGGAGAGCTATCTGTTGTCGTTGGCCTTCTTGAAGGTCGCTCGGACGGATGCGTACGAGGCGGGGCTGAAGAAGCTCAATGCCGCAGGGCCCAGATCCTTGGCCGACGTGCTTGAAACGCTGGCCAAGGACCTCGACACTGCGTTGAAGCGGGTTGACATCCCCAAGGACTGGCTCACCATCAACTTGGAGGAGAACGAGGCGCTTCCCGCGGCCGAAGATCTCAACGTCAACAGCTTTACGTCTTTTGAAAAGGTCGAGGACGAGCCGCCATCGTACTTGCGTACCTGGGCGACGGCCGCGAAGGGTTTGGCGTTCAAGGGGGCTTACGGGACCTCGACTGCCATCCGGCCGGATTTAGGCATCAAGACTGCCGTCGTGCACGTCAAGGAACACCGCCGGTTGACTCCAGCCAGTTATGACCGTAACATCTTCCATGTGGAGTTTGATCTGGGTGATAGCGGGCTGAAGTACGAGATTGGTGAAGCCCTCGGCATCCATGCGGAGAATGACAAGGCTGAGGTGGAAGAGTTTATCAAATGGTACGATCTCAACCCGGAAGAAATCGTTGAAGTGCCTACCCGCGATGACGCGAACGTGTTGGAGAACCGGACCGTTTACCAGGCCCTGCTTCAAAACGTCGACATCTTCGGCCGGCCGCCCAAGCGGTTCTACGAAGCCCTCAGCGAGTTCGCATCGGAGGAGAAGGAGAAGATTGACCTGCTCATGCTGGGCACGGGCGGCAACCAAGAATCGGTCGTTGAGTTCAAACGTCGTGCCGAAGTGGACACGGTCACGTTCGCCGACATCCTGCTCGAGTACCCGTCGGCGCACCCCGGCTTCCACGACCTCGTCCGCATCGTCAACCCGATGAAGCGACGAGAGTACTCGGTCGCGTCGTCGCAGAAGGTCACCCCGAATAGCATCAGCCTGCTCATCGTCACGGTCAATTGGGTCGACCCCAAAGGCCGCGACCGCTTCGGCCAAGCGACGCGCTACCTCGACGCCCTCCCCGTCGGCGCCCCGGTCACCGTCTCCGTCAAGCCTTCAGTCATGAAGCTCCCGCCGAAATCCACCCAACCCATCATCATGGCCGGCCTGGGCACGGGTTTGGCGCCCTTCCGCGCCTTCGTGCAGGAACGCGCCTGGCAGCGCTCGCAGGGCATGCCCATCGGCGACGTCTTCCTGTACATGGGCGCCCGGCACCAGCGCGAGGAGTACCTGTACGGCGAGGAGTGGGAGGCCTACCAGGACGCGGGCGTCATCACCTTGCTCGGCCGCGCCTTCTCCCGCGACCAGCCGCAGAAGATTTACATCCAGGACCGCATGCGGCAGACGTTGACGGACATCCGTCGCGCGTACTTGAAGGAGGACGGGGCGTTTTACCTGTGTGGGCCCACGTGGCCGGTGCCCGATGTGACGAATGTGTTGGAGGAGGCGGTGGTGGT
>Ga0058704_10000058_pt1 | contig 53747 bp, 62 predicted proteins | sample AgamicMgSfe_FD_71363 | JGI IMG/M metagenome (GOLD analysis project Ga0058704, IMG submission 71363) | Agave microbial communities from Guanajuato, Mexico - Mg.Sf.e | ecosystem: Host-associated > Plants > Phyllosphere > Phylloplane/Leaf | place: Guanajuato, Mexico | collected 2012-05-30
CCCGAAGGCGAAGCAGTAGACACTCGTGATTGCATACTTTTCTGCACAATCTCGGGGCGCCCGTTGACCAGCTCCAGCTCAATGCTAGGTCCTTTGGCGGTGGCAAGCGGAGACACGCGGCTGGGCTGCGGTGCAGCAAGATGTGTCAAACGGTTATGAATGACGGGCACTCGAGGCGATGCTTGAGCTGCACGAGAGTCCTGGTACTGTGGCGTAGGCACTGCGCTTTCTTGTGTTATTTCACCCGGCTCGTAATCGGAATTGTCATCCTCAGGCAATGTGAATTGCTGCACATCCAAGCCCGTATTGTTGTCGCGAAAATTATCAAAAGCGGCAGCGTCGGGTGGCGTATACTCTTCATCCTCGTCTTGATGCTCGTACGCATCATCGAGCTCATTCATAGAGACATGGGGACGACCTTTGGACGACGAGAATGCACGAAGTGCACGATTCCGAGCAGGACGAGAGGACTCGGCGAGAGCAGTAGAAAAGTGAGGCGCATTGTCAAGACGCTCGTAGTCGCCCGTGAAGCCACCTAAGCCCTTGTCAGAGCCCTTACTTGAAGACGCATCGGAGGACCAGTCACTTTGCACTTGGCTAGAGTAATAATCGTTCTCGTCAAACGACGTGTCACTGCCAGCCCTGGCCGCCGACTTCAGACCAGATAGGGGCGGCGCACGTTCTAGAGCCTTTTTCAGAATCGCATCAATGTCGAGGTGTGAGGGTCCTTCGGCACCCAGATCTCGGCCAGGAACGATGTGTTTGCGCTGATCGACCTGTGCCTGCAAATCACGCTCGATGCGCTGACGCTTCAATTGTCCTTCTGCTCTTACGAGGCTGTCCGACTTCTCGAGGAAGATGGGATCGAGTCCACCGGTCGTTGGCCGGGCGCTGGTCGAGTTCGGCGCGGTTAGCCCAGGCAGACCATTGACCACGGGTAAAGAAATGGGCTGTTGTTGGTTAGCAGCAAATGCGGACAGATTGGCAGTGCTGCCCGCCAGAGACTGCGGTTTCACTGCGTCTGGCGCGGCCGGCGCCATCAAAGTCGCCTTGAGCTGTTCAATGGCCGACTGGGGCAGCTTGAACTGCGCGTGCTTGCCTGCAAGTACAGAGTCGCGTAGCCGTAACAGCTGCGTAACGAGCTCTTCATCCTCTGCCATCGACGACGCCATGTCGCCATTCGCCATTGCTGGCGCGGCGCTGGCATAGGTCGCCATGCTGTCTCCCAGTCCTACAGCGTGATGTCGGACTGGTGGTCACTACGCCAATAACGCCGCTAACGCCAGACAAGTGGACGCGTAGACATCGCCAAATTGTGGCAGCGTGTGCCTGCTTGCGCCTGTTGTGGGAGGAAGAGGTGTGAGTAGTAGAGGAGCAAGGGGTGGGCTCTGGGCGAGACTCGGGTTTTGCGGACAGGACAGCAGTGGCCCGAGCGCGGAACGTGAGCGGTCGACTCGATGGCATGTAGTCACTACGGAACCACAAAGACACATCACCCGAGCAAACACTCACACTAACCGTGGTATATAAGAAGGCAAGGCAAGGCAAGCCAGTTCTCTTTTCCCACTCCACTGCTCTCACTACACTTTCTCTCGACTTCTCCACCATCACTATGGCGAGTAATAATGGCACAACCAACGGTGTGGCGAACGGTGTTCCTGCAGACAACAGGAAGGTCTTCTTCTTCGACATCGACAACTGTCTTTATCCCAAGTCTTTTCGGATTCACGAGCATATGTCAGAGCTCATAGATGACTATTTCCAGACCCACCTCTCGTTGGCGAAGGAGGATGCGACGGAACTGCATCAGCGATACTACAAAGACTACGGTCTGGCCATCGAAGGCCTGGTCCGTCATCACAAAGTCGACCCTCTCGAGTACAATCGCAAGGTCGACGACGCGTTACCCCTCGAGGATATCATCAAGCCCGATCCGAAGCTGCGGAAACTACTCGAAGACATCGATCGAAGCAAAGTCAAGCTGTGGCTCTTCACTAACGCCTACAAGACGCACGGCGAGAGGGTCGTGAGACTGCTGGAAGTCAAGGATCTGTTCGAAGGCATGACCTACTGTGACTACGGAGCGCCACCCCTGCTCTGCAAACCCGCACCCGCAATGTACGCCAAAGCGATGCGGGAAGCCGGAGCACAGGACGTGAAAACCTGCTATTTCGTCGACGATTCGGGTCTCAACGTCGAAGGAGCTACGAGGTACGGGTGGAAGACCACCCATCTGGTGGAGCCGAGCTCCAAAGCGCCCGAGAAGCAGAAGGGAGAGTTCCAGATTTCAAGGCTGGAGGAGCTGAGGACGGTCTTTTCCGAGCTATTCAAGACGTCGTGACACTCTTCGTCGCCTGCCTGAACGCACGCCAGTCACTGCCATAGTGGGACGTGCAGGCCACTGGAAACTCGAGCTCTGCCGCTTCGCCACGTCCCGCGGGATTGGCATTGAGTGGCGGAGGATCAATCATGGTCGAGGCGCATGAACGATAGCACTCTTGAATGGGTGGAAATCAACCGATGGTTGTCCGCTTCTATATACGGTGCCCAATTGTGTGATCATGGCGCGGGATCAACGCGGATGCATGTCCCAACCAAAGGTGGCGAACTCGGATACTTGCTTGCATTGGCGATCGACTGCAAGAAGTCGCGTTGGGTACTGTTGGATTCGTTCGAGTCGATACCTGTATTTAGGCATCGAGACGCCCGATAGGCGAATACGGTTGTCAAGATACCTAGGTAGTCTCTCGTGTTTTTGCCCCTGTGTCCGTCCGTGTGCGATCATCATCGTCGTCCAGCCTATAAGTACGCTTTGGAAAAAGTCCCATCGTAGTGAATGTAGGCCTACGGTACTGCAATGGAGCGCCATAGCGACACTGTACAGGTCTGGTGGGAAATCTGAAAATCGGATACCTGTACACTCTCGTAACGTGGGTTTCGGGTTGGTTTTATGTATCTACATGTATGTGGGCCTGAACGGGCAACCCCGCTCCCTCCTCCCACAATCAATCACATGTGAAGATGGATGGACCTTGGGGCCAGATCGTTTGCCCATGGGGTTCCTCGAACGCTAGCACCTCACCTGCAGCGCCTTGTACCTTGGTTTCCGAGCCACATTCTTCCTCATCTGAGCCTCCGACCTAGACATCACTCATCGTTCGAGATATCTGCCCTTGACCGTTCGTCGTAAACCACGGGAACAAAACGATGGCTTCAACGACGGCAACCAGAGAACGGAAACCGTCCACTTCCGCCCCCATCACTGATTTTCAAGGTCCGGTGGGTCCGGCAGGCATCTCACGCCCGAAACATAAGAGGACTGTGACTGGCTTCGGGGCTCAAGAGATCAAGGGCGTGGAAGCTAGTATTCCTGAGCCTCAACGCGCTGCGTAGGTCAACACGCCCGTCTGGGACACTCGGAAATCACTTCTTTGAACGCATCGCTGACTACGATCTGGCAAGGTAGATGGAAGAAACACTCGGCCCAAGAGTTCAAGACCAAGGACGAATTCGAATCCGAAGTCGTCCGACACATCGAAACCAGCCTCGCTCGAAGCTTGTTCAACTGCGATGAGGCGGCCGCATACTCGGGCACCGCTCTGGCCTTCCGTGATCGACTCATCATCGAATGGAACCGCACGCAGCAGCGGCAGACGCTCGCTGATCAGAAGAGGGTGTACTATCTCTCCCTCGAATTTCTGATGGGCCGGGCATTGGACAACGCCATGCTTAACGTGGGCATGAAAGACGTCGCTCGCGAGGGTCTCGCGGACCTGGGTTTCCGGATGGAAGACGTGATCTCACAGGAGCGAGATGCTGCTTTGGGTAACGGAGGCCTGGGACGCTTGGCGGCATGCTTCTTGGACTCGCTCGCGACGCTCAATTACCCTGCGTGGGGCTACGCGTTGAGGTACAGGTACGGCATCTTCAGACAGGAGATTGTTGATGGGTACCAGGTCGAAGTGCCTGATTACTGGCTTGACTTCAACCCATGGGAATTTCCACGACACGACGTCACCGTTGACATACAGTTTTACGGCAACGTCAGGAAGTACGTGGATCACAGCGGCAAGCAAGTCAGTGTGTGGGAGAATGGTGAGATTGTCACGGCGGTGGCATACGATGCGCCCATTCCAGGCTACGGCACGCAAACGACCAACAACTTGCGATTGTGGTCGAGCAAAGCTTCGCATGGCGAGTTTGACTTCACCAAGTTCAACTCCGGCGAGTACGAGGCATCCGTAGCCGACCAGCAGCGTGCTGAGACGATCTCCGCCGTGCTCTACCCCAACGACAGCCTCGACCGCGGTAAGGAGCTCCGACTGAAGCAGCAGTACTTCTGGTGTGCTGCCTCGCTCTTTGACATTGTCAGACGTTTCAAGAAGTCCAAGAAGGCGTGGCAGGAATTCCCGAATCAGGTGGCGATCCAGCTGAACGACACTCACCCTACGCTTGCCATTCCCGAGCTGCAGCGCATCCTCATCGACCAGGAAGGTCTCGAATGGGACGAGGCGTGGAGCATCGTTGGGAAGACCTTCGGCTACACCAACCATACCGTCCTCCCTGAAGCGCTGGAGAAGTGGTCTGTCCCACTCATCCAACACTTGCTGCCACGCCATCTTCAGATTATCTACGACATCAACCTCAATTTCTTGCAGTTCGTCGAGCGCAACTTCCCAAAGGAGCGTGACATGCTGTCCCGCGTTTCGATCATAGAAGAATCGGTACGTAGTGATCGATGGTGCTAGTGCATGTTACACCTTTCGCTCCCACTGACATCAATACTAGCAACCGAAGATGGTCCGCATGGCATACCTCGCCGTCATCGGCAGTCACAAGGTTAACGGTGTGGCCGAGCTGCACTCTGACTTGATCAAAACGACGATCTTCAAGGACTTCGTCAAGATTTACGGCCCAGACAAGTTCACCAACGTCACCAACGGCATTACGCCAAGACGCTGGCTGCATCAGGCCAACCCACGCTTGTCAGAGTTGATCGCGAGCAAGCTAGGCGGCTTTGACTTTCTACGGGACCTGACGCTTCTGCACAAGATCGAGGCCTACGTTGACGACACGGAATTCCGAAAGGAGTTTCAAGACATCAAGCACGCAAACAAGCTGCGCTTAGCCAAGTACATCAAAGACGTCAACGGCATCTCGGTCAACCCGTCCGCTCTCTTCGATATCCAGGTCAAGCGTATGCACGAGTACAAGCGCCAGCAGCTCAACATCTTCGGGGTGATATACCGCTATCTGGAGCTGAAGGACATGTCGCCAGAGGATCGGAAGAAGGTGCAGCCGAGGGTGTCCATCTTCGGAGGCAAGGCCGCACCCGGATACTGGATGGCGAAGACGGTCATCCACTTGATCAATCAAGTCGGCAAGGTCGTCAACAACGACAAGGACATTGGAGATGCACTCAAGGTGGTCTTCTTGGAGGACTACAATGTCTCCAAAGCGGAGATCATCACTCCGGCGAGTGATATCAGCGAGCACATCTCCACGGCGGGTACGGAGGCTTCGGGAACCTCGAACATGAAGTTCGTCCTCAACGGTGGCCTCATCATTGGCACTTGCGACGGTGCCAACATCGAGATCACGCGGTAAGTACTCCTAAGTCTTTCTCAATGGCTCGAGAAAATCCACTGACCTCGATCCCCCTTTCGCATCCAGGGAAGTCGGCGAAGAAAACATCTTCCTCTTCGGCAACCTCTCCGAAGACGTCGAGGACCTCCGGCATGCGCACTTCTACTCCGAATTCCACCTGGACCCCATGCTCCAGCGCGCCTTCGACGCCATCAAGGCCGGCACCTTCGGCGACGCGGGCCAGTTCTCCGCGCTCGTCAACTCCATCGTCGACCACGGCGACTACTACCTCGTCTCGGACGACTTCAAGAGCTACATCGACACGCACCGGCTCATCGACGAGGCCTACAAGGACCAGGAGGCCTGGCTCACCAAGACCATCACCAGCGTCTCCCGCATGGGCTTCTTCAGCTCGGACCGGTGTATTGATGAGTACGCCGAGATGATTTGGAATGTGAGTGTGCTCGAACAGAAGTCCCTGCTGTTTCCTCATGTGTAAAAGCGAACAAAGCTGACGGATTGTCTGTAGGTGGAACCACTGGCTCCGGCAGGACAGAACGGTGCGTAGAGATATATGATATAACACGGTTGATGTGACACGACGGTATATGATCAGAAGACCGTGAGAAGCAAAAGCGAATGACGAGTGCACACATGTCAGATACTGTATGTACCACAGCGAGTCTCCTGTACCCAGCGTCACACTCATTGAATCGGACACACACAAAACATACCAAGCCACGTAATCGTGAAGAGGCGTTCGCAAAGTCGTGATTGGAATGAAGGAAAATTCAGTTAATATATTGAAACATAAGACCATCATGTGCATCGTAACCTACAGGACGGTGAGGCGAAGAGGACCTAAAGAAGGGCAAACCCTCTGTCTCTCGCCATGACCATCCAGTCCCGCTCATGCTTTCCTTCTCCGAACCAAACCGAAGCACAAAAACAAAAGAGCCTCAAACGCCAAACGCTAAAGCCCAGACGGACAAGACAAGACAAGACACAGTTCCTCCCGGAAGGTGACATCGATCTCGTCACGACTCTCTCGTCCTCGTCGAGCTCCTCCCTCTTCCCGCCTCGACGTCGCCGGTCGCCGCTTCGTAAGTCGGGATGGGCGGGTGATCATCGGCCAGTAAAGGCCTTTGCTCACTGGTGCTGCTTTGTTGCGAAGCGCGGGGAGTCATGTCCGAGTCTCCGTCTCCGTCGTCATCGTCGTCATCGTTCTCCTCCTCGGGACTCTCGTAGTCGGGTGGCGGATGATCGTGTGGTTCGAACGGTAAGCCGGGGTCGATGATCGGCTGTTGCTGTTGTTGTGACTGCGGCAGGTCACTCGTGCCCTCGCCGACGTCCTCCTCTTGCTGAGACTCCATGAGATTGAACTGCGCCAGCGAGATTTCCGTCGGCGATCTTTCCGGCCCAGGACTGCGCGTCGGTCGGCCTTGCAACCGCACCTGCGCGCTGTTCGTCCGGCCGTGTCCGCCGATATACCCTTGCCCTTCCCTCACGCCGTCACGACCCCCTTCGAGTAGAATACTGCCGGCCTCGCTGCCGTACGGTGGAGGAGGCGCGAGACTACCGGTCATCGGTGCCAACCCCCATTTCTTCACGTTGGCCTCGATGAAGACGAAGCCCATCTGCCCGAAGTTGACGTGCACCCTGCAAGGTCCGTTCGCGCCGACGGTCGGGAAGAAATTGTGCAATTTCATGCCGTGCGCGACGTCATCGAGCTTCTTGCCGTTGCGCGTGAAGAAGATGGTCCCCGTCCGCGGCCGATAGCCTACACCGACAACGTCGCCTTGCACGTACGGCGGGGCGTACGTCGTGGGAGTGAAAGGTTGTTGGAATCTCCGGTGGCCGGTCGAAGTGTACGCGATCGAGTACTTGTGTAAGCCGGGTAATCTGAAGAGAGGATACGGCTTCGTTGTCACGCCAATGTTGACCAGCGTCGTTTCCGGCTTGTCGTAGAGCTTCGCTTCCCAGTAGTATACCTCGTTCTGTTTCGGTATCGGCAAGTTACTCTGCACGCTGCACTCGGAATCGAAGAACTCGATCTCGGTCCGCGCCTCGACGAAGCAGTTCGCAATCTCCAGCTCCGGCTCGAATTCCCATGCCGAAACACCCTTCTCTTGTATGGCCAGAAATTGCGATAGTGAGATATCCGTCTGGACCGACTCGGGCGGGTTCGCCTGCACGAACGCTACTCACAACAACATCAGCACACGATTCACCCTTCACGTCGACCGCGTGAAATCGTCACCCACCTTTCGCCCTGTGGTACTCGGCCTGCTGCAAATCGTCCATCTCGGCCAACGCCTCCTCCTCCTCCCGCAAGAACTGCTGCTCATCGTCAAACTCTCCCGGCCTGGACATCCGATCCAAGAAGATCCGGCCTCGGTTCGTGTTCCGGAAAAAGTACACGATCGCCACGATCAGCGCCACGAGCGCCGCCGAGCCAAAGGCGGACATCATGCCGATGAGGATGCCCTTGCCCGTCGAACCCAGGCCCTGCGCTCGGAAGGCATCCTCCCCGCGCTGCGTCTGCCACGCTGGTCTGCCCGTCCATCGATGTCCTCCTGTGCCAATCTCGATCTGTACGCCGGTGTCGTGCTCGGAGGTTACTGTCGAGGGTGTCCGCTGCGGGCCAGGGGTGTAGGACGTGGTGAAGGTCGGGACATCATCAGCGCCATGTTGCGGCGCCGGTCGCGCCATCGACGGTGGCGTGAACCGTCAAGTTGTGTAGGAATCACGCTTCGCCGTTCGCACCAGGCGATATGCGCCTTTGCCTGAGTGCGCCAAACCGGATAGATGTGCCTGAAACGGCTGCGTTGCTGATGGAAAGGCTGCGAGGGCGGGCTGGCTCAGTCTGGTGGGGGATGGAGTGAAGTGGTGAGTTGTGGCCAGTGGAAGAGATGGTAGGGAGAAGCTTTGCATGCAGTACGTGAGCCCTTCACAGTACATTCGTCGGCGTCAAGGATCGAAGGTGGGCTACACTGTGCGTACGGCGACCTGCGGAGGTATGTTGCGATGGTGATGTATGACAGTACGGGGGGGCGCTTCCGCCAAGCAACTTCGACGGACTTGAGCGGAGAAACGTCAGGCACGTGCCTTGCTACGGTTTACATGTACCCAATGTACATGGACGCGACAACATATGGATATTCATTCGATCTAGTGGCTATACCGCAAAGGTCTCACACGCCTCTGACTCCGTCTCGCAGGTTCAGCCGATTCATGACGGCCCATACCGAAATGCTTGTGGGGGAGAAAGCAAGCAACGCCCACGCCATGCTAAAGATTCCCACCGCCCCCAAAGTTATAACATAGCCCCGTTCTCATATGCTCATATCCATCGCCCACCCCTCTGGCCACGTCTGCCGAACGGGGTGGAAAGCCCTCGCACACCCAGCCAAGCTTGGTGGAAAGACGGTGCTCAAGCCAGGTAGCCTAACTCGTCGTCATCCAAACGCTCCAGGTACTCCTTCTCAATCAAGATGTCGATGCACTTCTTGATGTCGGAGACCTTGGGCGAGAAGCGACTCTTGATCTGGGAGATGGTCTCGCCGACGAGCTGGTTGTGCTTCATCTGCTTACGGGACTTCATGATGCGCACAATGGCGGACTGTGTGCGTTTGTCAGCATGAAGTGTGGCACGGTTAGCGTACAGAGGCGGTATTCACGTACCTGCATGAGCATCTTGCGGTCTTCCTCAATAGTCTTGTGCGTATCCTCGGCCTCCTGCTTCTGCTCCGCCTTGATCGCCACGTTGAGGTTGACCTTCAACTTCTTGCTCTTGAAGTTGTAGTTTAGCGAATACGTCGTGCCGCTCTGCGGCGGCGCACCCTCTGGGCTAGCGATGATGACCTTGGCCTTGAGCATGATGCCCAGAGATGGGTCGAGCGTCTCCTTCTGCAACATGGTGGAAGTGGCGATGTCATCGTAGCTGACCGCGTCGGCCTCGTTGAACAGCAAGAGGATGGCCATCTGGTACGTCGAGACTTGCAAAGTGTAAGGAACCTTGTTCATCTTGGCGTAATTGGCGCGGATCTCGCCCTTACACAAGTGCCATAGCCACGTCAGCTTGCGACCACCGTGCTTCTTGGTGTAGAAGGACTGGAAACGCTCGTATGTCTTGGCGATGACGGCAGGTGGTAGGAAAGGTGTGCCAGCCGGTTGCAGCGGCCAGAAGCCTGTGCCTAGGATCTGATAGTAGGCGTCGACAGCTTCTTTCCTATCATCCTTGTCGAACGTCTCACCCACCCACGTCTCGTACGAGTCGTTCAGGTCCTTTGACGTCTGCATATCTTGAAACATGCGCTGCAGCTTGTTCGTGTACTCAAATCCGGAAGCATCCTTGAGCTTGGAGATCATGGATGTCTCGGCATCACCGGAGGCAGAGGTGCCGTTGACGAGACGCTTAGCAAGAGTACGCGAGTAGAACTTCTGGAAGACATCCTTGTCTTCGATGTACTTGAAGACAGTCATGACCTGGTTGAGCATCTTCTCCATGTCATCCTCCTCCGTAGATTTGGTTGATCGCTTGAGGACGTTGTCGGCGTGCTTGGCCAGCAGCTCCGGAGACCGAGCAGAGTTCTTCACGCATACCTTGTTCCGATTGACGTACTCGCGGCAGGCGTTGTCGAGCGAACGCACAAACTCGCTCTCACCAGTGAAGGCGTTCTGCACCAAGGTAGCGTACTGCGTATGCACCTCCAGAAGCGCGTCGATATAAGCCTTGGGATCCAGGCTGTCGCCCTGCTCAGCGACCTTTTCGACAGCCATAAGACCCGCGCGGCGGACGTGAGCCTCGAACTTGCTGCGAAGTGGGTCGAGACCCTCGGGAATGCGCGCAAGCAGCTTGTACATGCGCGCCATGTCTTCTTCGCGGTCATTGTCTAGCAAGATCTGGAATTCGTCCCGGAGAACGATCGCGTGGTCGGCGATGAGTGCAGTCTCGCAGCACTTCATGAGCGGCTGCATGATTTCACTCAAGAGGTAAAGTGGAACCCGCTCCTTCTCCTCGTCCAGCCTACGTTCGGCCTTCTTCATGTAGTCCACAACGGAGTTCTCCGCCAAGAACGCCTTCGACTCCGTCTCGTAGTATTGCGCAGTGGCGTCGACGTACGGCTTCTCGAAGTACTTGCGATAGACTTCGAGCGTGGTCTTGGTGCTGTCTGCCTCGTCAATGCCTAGGGAGACGAAGGACGTCACCACGTCCTTGATCTTGCTGTGCTCGATCGTCTCGCCATTCCTCTGCTTCTCGACCAAGCGAAGCACGGCACCCATGACTGCATTCTGAGTCGTGCCAAACATGTCCTCCTTCCACCGTACGAGATGCAGGGTGTAGATGTCATAGATGTCTTTCTTGCCCTCGTCCACCTCACGCTTCACCCAGTGTCTGTTGAGGTACCGGAAGAGATGGTTGTTGTAACTCCCAGCCTGAGTGTAGCGCTTCCACTCTTTGATGTAGTATGTGAGCAGGGCCTCATCGGCATGCTTGATCATCTCGGCGTGGACTGCCGCCAAGTGACCTTTGAGGTACTCATTGAGTCTGTGGTACAGCTCTTCACCAAGCAGATGCGCGCCGCGAGAGCTGCCGTTGAGGGTGTTGGTCGGCCCACCGACTGCTTTCTGAGCCGTACAAAAGTTGTGGATGGAGGTGTAGAGTGACATGTAGGTCTTGAGATCGAGGCCTTCGTTGAGGCTGGACATGATCCGGTCGACGCCCCACTCCAGGTACTTCCATGTGCCGTTGATGTCGTCCTTGGAAGTGGGCATGGGGGGAGGTGGGTTCGCCGCCGCGGTCTTCGACATCGTGAGCGAGGGTACGGTGGTTGTGTCGGAAGGTTAAGAGGCGCCGCTGAGTGGCAAGGGTGATCAACGCGCTTCGACAGGCTCGTGCCGGAGTGACACGCTGGGAGGAGGTGCGAAGCGCCGGCAAGCAGCAGTGTACGGCACAGTTACCGCGCCTGACTTCCACTGCGGATGATGGTGACGATGGTGAGAGATCGTGTTGTTCTCCAAGCACGGAACAATCGCTCGTTGGTAGAGGGGTGATGAGTTCACAGGGCAGAACCAGCGTAAAGTGTCCGAAGGGAAAACGGAGGGAGTCGAAGTGAAGTTGGGTGATGCCCTGTGTAGATATAGCCGGGCGATTGTTCACTCTGAGTCTTGCTTATTACAATCGTCGGAGGGCGTCGGCCCTCAATCAAGGCTGCAGCGGGACTAACCCTAAGCGGCTCGAAGGTGACTGCGAGCACGTGAGGCTCATGCATGTATCCCAAGGTGGGCGCATATCCAAACACGATGCACATACAGGTATCCAACGGCAAACAGAACGACATGAGACATCCATGTCACCTCTGGTTCATTACATGGACCACAGGGCGAAACTGCATCTGCAATTGTACAAAAACCGCCGTACTAGATCCAAGGTTAAGGTACGATGAAGCGAATAGTATTGGTACATCTATGCTACATACTTTTCTAGCTCTATGTCCAGATGCTCATAACGGTTATCGGATCATTTATCGGTTTCACTGGCAGTGGAGTCATGCCATGCTTTCGGCACGGCCGACTCGCTCTCACTGACAGCGTCGTGATCCTGCTTGACCTGCTGGGTCGCCGCCAGTGCCCGTTCTCGCTTGCCCGATACGACATTCGCAGGGTCTGGTGAAGCGTTCGTGTGATCCGATACCTTCTCGCCTCGACCATGAGGTGACTCCATATCCGCGAGCGATGGAGCAGGTGATGACGCTGGGACAGGCTGTTCGTTGGACGTTTCTGACGATGGCGCTTCCTCGTCTTCCAACTCCGCACCATACATCTCCGGGTGTTCGCGGAAACAATTCTGCATGGTCTTGAAATGTTCGATGCAATCCACGCCCTTCGGCTCCTCCTTCGAATAGACGAAGCAACTGAATGCGGCCTTGAACTGCTCGCCGCAAGGACCAGTCGCCATGCCACCTAGGCAGGGGCAGTCCCAGTTAATCTCTCCTGTCTCCTCATTGAAAGCACCCTCTTGACCGGCTTCTTCTTCCAGACCTTCTGGTGAGCCTGGCACCGCACCCGATGCCTCTGGAACGGCGACGGTCGCTGTTTGCGTAGCAGAGGGAGGTGCCGGCGGCGGAACTCCGGCCTGTGATCGTCGTTGTTCTGCTACCGCTTCGATCGTTGGGTATGTCTCGGTTTCTCGCGATGTCTCTGGTGGCGCATGCGTTGCAACTGTCTGGTATCAGCTTTGGTCGAGTTCGGACGTTCTAGAGGCACAACTGACATGCTGGCTCTTCAGCGAACACAGTAGCGGTGTTGTAGTAGTACACCAGCGCTCCTGCCAAACCCCATCGCACCGCTGAACTTCGCCAACTTCTTGACTTCTGATGCGGAGGTGCTGTGCTAACAAAACGGCGCGCGACATTCGCTCGAGGAAGAACTCTGGAGGGCGGCGCAGCGGACGCTGCACGAAGAACTGGTCGATACATGATGCGCGGTGGAAAGAGTTGTGATTGACGATGCGTACCCGGTCTTCCCTTCGAATCGGGACAGGACTCTGGAGCGTTCCAAGGTTCCATTGATCGGAGAAGCTTTGTAATCACAGCGATCGAACGGGCGGCTCAACGGGCGATCCCGCATCCCGTGCTGTGGCGTCGCACTGACAGCCATATGTATGTACCTACATCATGTACATCACACATGTTTACGCTATGTACTATGCACGCATTTGACACAGCGAAGATCATGCTGAACCACGTAGAAATGTGAGGATGCGCGAACCGGAAAGTATCGACGGAAACGTCGTCGAGCTTCACCCAACCAGGTTTCTCGAGACGCAGTCCGTCAAGGAAGTTAGAGACCATGGACAGGCCGCTCTGATCATCTTGAACTCGCCATTATCCGATCTCGAGTACTTTCGAAGACTCTACGAGCATGCAGCGTTCCTCCTCTGTGCCGACGGCGGAGCAAACCAACTTCATGACCTGATGCTCAGTCAGACGGACGGGGCATCGGTCGATACCGCTTTGCCGGACCTCATCCACGGAGACCTAGATTCTCTGAACGATACCGTCCGGAAGCGATACGAACAGCTAGGCGTCGAGATATCGCAAGACCCCGATCAATACAGCACCGACTTCGGGAAAGCCGTCAACAAGGTCCTCGAACGGCTGCCCGATGTTACCGACGTGCTCGTGCTGGGGAGCCTCGGTGGCCGCGTCGACCAGGGGATCGGTCTGCTGCACGAGTTCTACCGGGAGCAGAAGTTTCGGCACCCTGGGTTGCGGTTCTGGTTGTTTTCCGAAGCGAGTGTTAGTACGCTCTTGCAGGCCGGGACGACTGTCCTCCATACGCCACTGGACGGCGGGGTGATCAAGCGCAATATCGGGATTTTGCCGCTGTTTGGTCCCGCGAGGATTCGCACCGAGGGCCTCGAGTGGGACGTCGAAGACTGGCTTACCGAGATGGGAGGGCAGGTCAGCACGAGCAATCACATCATGGCGGACAAGATCACCATTGCGACTGATAGAGATGTACTCTTTACCGTGGAGAGAGTGATTAATCGGTGAAGGCCGAATTTCGCGCGGGGAGTGATCGATTACCAGTCCTCTGTTCTACCTCCTCAGATGACACTCTTGGGGCCTATCAAGTTCATGGTGGGGTTCGCGGCAAACATACAATCGCTTACGGCATGAGAACCGAAGGAAGCCCCGAGGGTAGCACTGACTCCCGGGATTGTCAACAGTATCCGCCTTGTGTGACGTGTGACAGACTCGTGACATGGTTCGGAAGTCGAGGAAGTGGAAGACTGCAGAAAGCGTCCACCTGACTAAACACGTACACGAAACCTCGATTGATGCTTGATGTTCGAGAGAGTCGAGCGTGTGCGAACTCGTTCCTGGCGATGTCCCCAATCGCACGGGGTCTATGGCGAGTCGTGTTTCCCATACAGATGTATACATACATAGCGTGCATTAACGCAGCACGAGCTGGTACTTAAAGATTCATGAGCGAGCGACTTCTCTGTGTGTGCGACTTGCTGGGGTGTAACGTCGAAATATCGAGTGCAAGGCTTGTACCGCCTTCGAAGTGGTATGTACCTAGTAACTACAGGTGAGAGTGTATCATGTCGCGAACAGTCTCGTTACTGCGGCTGCTTGATCCACAAGCAGACACGCCCCATACTCTAGGCGTTCGGACGATGAGTCCAAAGCCATACAGTACATATACACTTAACAGTCAATAACAAGACTGGCCGTCAAGCAAAAAGCGAGAGTCGGCCAGTGAACTTGTTTGTGAAGGAGTGAAGGGGCTCGCTGTTGCTGCGCACGGCCCGCATTCCCCACAGTTGGCGAGCATCCCACCTTTTGCGACGTCAAACTTCAATTCTTCTGCCGTCGACCCCAACGCCCACTGCACCGTCTGCACTGCATTGCACTTCGAGCTACTTCCAGGCCGACGCATTCCCATCTCGACGCCTTGCACCACCACCACCACCATTACTATCTCGACATTCGCTCGTCCACGTCCCCTTCCCGGAGCCTGCAGATACCCGCTTGGATCTCATCCGGAAATCGCGAAGAAGCGCCCGAAGTGCCGAGACGTCAAAGCATGACGAAATGCTAGCGTTGTCTGGCGCATCTGGGAGGGTCAAGGTCAATGTGAACATATCTGGATAGGCGCCATCTGATCTCTGCTGCACAAGTCAGTCCCTCCACCGCAAACGCTCCATCTCAGCACACATCATGTGCTTTGGCCGAGCGCAAACCGCCCACGCTCAAATCGCTGACCCCGTTCGGTGTGTTCAGGCATAGTACCGCATTTCCGGTACATCGCTTTGCTCACACCATTACCACTCATCCTCGTCGCGCTCCTGCACCACACAACTTCACCATCTACCGACGGGAATCGAGCAAGCATGGCGTGGCAACCACAGGCGGCCCCTCTGGCCCAGTTGTCGCAATGTCTTCGGGATTCCCTGAGCGGCCATGATATCGCGGCGCAAAAGAATGCCGAGCTGGTCGGTCAATCGCAAGGATGTGATCTTATGGCCGGGAGCTGTCTGGCTGACTGCGAGATAGATGCTCAAGCAGGCGAAAGCTTCACCGGACATCAACAACTATCTTGCATACCTCAGCACAACACAGACACCGCCCGCGGGCATGAGTGCGAACGCGTATCATGCGGCCCGAAGTGCTGCAGCGATCATGCTGAAGAATAACGTGAAGTCGGCGTACAAGAACATCCCAGAGCCAAGCACAGCATATATCAAGTCCACGATCCTTGCAGGTCTGCAAGACCCGAACGCTCAAATCCGCAACTTCGTCGGCAACGTCACGACCGAGGTCGTCCGACAAGGGGGTCTCCTAGGATGGCCACAGGTTCTTCCTGATCTCGTCTCGGCGGTAGCGAATGAGAACGGCCAGTCAACACCCGAAGCGCAGGATGGTGCCATTAGCGCGCTGATGAAGATCTGCGAGGACAACAAACGAGCGTTGGACCAGGAATACCAGAGTCAGCGACCTTTGGCTTATCTGTTGCCCAAGCTACTCGACTTCACCAATAGCACAAGCCCCAAGCTACGATCGAGAGCTCTCTCCGCGATCAACGTCTTTCTCAACGAACCGATTGCACTCACAGTACGGGAGAACATCGACCAAATATTACCGCAGATCGTACGTTTGACAGCGGACGATAGTGAAGACGTGAGGAGACATGTGTGTCGCGCATTCGCTCTCCTTGCCGACGGTTTACCGGCCGTCCTGCTACCACACATGGAAGGCATCGTCGACTACACATTGTCGCAACAGAAGGACGTGAGAAACCAAGAATTGGCTCTTGATGCGGCAGAGTTCTTCTTCGAAGGCAGCAACACCGCAAGTCTGCGAGATGCTCTAGGGCCGTTTCTCAACAGAATCGTGCCTGTACTACTGGATTGCATGGTCTACAGCGAAGACGACCAACTACGTTTAGAAGGCGACGCCGATGATGCGGATGTCGAGGACGAGGAGAAAGACATCAAGCCACAATTTGCGACTGCCAAAACATCCCGATCGGCAGCCGCAGGCACGACCTTGAACCCATCTACCAACGGACATCCGAAGCCAGCAACCAATGGCTACGCCTATGAGGATGATGACGACGACCTCAGCGAAGGAGAGATCGAGGAAGATGAGGACGATGCAGCGATCGATCCCGAAGACGAGTGGAATTTGCGCAAATGCTCTGCCGCGGCTTTGGACAGTATAGCTTCGCATTTCGGCGGGGCTGTGTTCGAAACGACTCTGCCTTGGCTGATGGAGAACCTACAACACAAGGATTGGCCAAACCGGGAGGCTGCGGTTCTGGCTCTGGGCGCGATAGGGCCAGGCTGCATGGACGACATCAAGCCTCATTTGCCGAAACTGGTACCGTACATGATCTCATTGCTGAGCGACGAACAGCCTGTCGTGCGGCAGATCACATGTTGGGCGCTGAGTCGGTACGCTAACTGGGCGTCACATCTGGACTCCGTCGGCAAGCAGCAGTTCTTCGAACCAATGATGGACGGCATACTGCAGCGCATGTTGGACAGCAACAAGAAGGTGCAAGAATCCGCGGCTTCGGCGTTTGCCATTGTCGAGGAATCCGCCAACACCGAGCTGATACCCTACTGCAACGTCATCGTGCAACAGTTCGTGAAGTGCTTCCAAAGGTACAAGGACAAGAACATGTACATCCTCTATGACTGCGTGCAAACTCTCGCGGAGCACACCGGGCCAAAGCTTGCCGAGCCGGAATCGGTTGACCTGCTGATGCCAGCATTGATCGACAGATGGCAGCGAGTCCAGGATCAGTCGCGAGAGATGTTTCCCCTGCTGGAGTGCTTAGCATTCGTGGTGGGTGCGCTCGGCCACGGGTTCACCCCCTTTGCCAAACCGTTCTGGGAGCGTTGCATACGCATCATTCGTAACAATCTCGAAGAAGGCGCCACCGCTGCACAATACAGCTTTCCAGGCGATCAACCCGATAAGGACTTCCTCGTCACTAGTCTCGATTTACTTAGTAGCATTATCCAGGCACTCGAGGAGCAGTTCAGCACCGAGCTCACGGCGACCGCGGACCCGAACATGTTCGAGCTCCTTGCCTACTGCATGAAGGACGATAACAATGACGTCCGACAGTCCGCGTACGCTTTACTGGGTGACTGCGCAATCTACATCTTCCCGCAATTGCAGCCGTACTTGTCGACGATCATGGAGATCTTGATACAGCAGCTCGACCTCAGTCAGGCCAACGAGGATCCGGAGACCGCTTTCCGCGTCATTAACAATGCTTGCTGGTCGTGCGGCGAGATCGCCATGCGGGAGAAAGGTGGCTTGGAGCCATACGTCGACCGCTTGCTGTCCCAGCTCGCCATCATCATGTTCAACAGCAACGTCCCCGAGTCCCTCAACGAGAACGCCGCCATCGCGCTCGGTCGGTTGGGCATAGCATGCCACCAACAGCTCGCGCCGCATCTCGCCAACTTCGCCGTGCCTTTCCTCCATGCCATCAAGAGAGTCGGATGGACGGACGAAAAGGGCCATGCGTACAAGGGCTTCGCCAACGTTGTACTGGCCAACCCGCAAGCGATGGAGCAGTGCTTGCTCGACTTCTTCGTGGAGATGGCCAACGCGCCTGGTCTCATGCTGACCAGCATGCAAGCGGATGGCCCACTTCAGAGCTTCGAGCTGGTCCTATCGGAGTACAAGCGACTGATCGGAGCTGGCTGGGACGACTACTTGCACAACCTACCGCCTCCACAAGAGCGAAACCTCCGCCAACTGTACGCTTTCTAGCCCATCCGATGGAGTGGCTTTGATAGATGTATAAGTCGACACATCCATCAGTCTGTGAACAGCAGCATCATCGTCAGTGTCTTCATGCCCGCTTCGAATTTTCGGCGTTCTGTTTTATGGCGCGGTTCTCGGAAACCCCTTCCAAGTCCCAGCGTTCGTAGCATAGCATCTGACCGCAATAGGCGGCAGCAGAGTAGCGTCAGTCAGCGTTTGCTATTCGTCCTTTCTTCCACGGCGAGGCATTCGAATCTAACATTTAGCATCTAGACAGAACGGGGCTCCCTCCCATATCAGCGACGCGTGCGATTACCGGAAGTGGGTGAAGTATTTGCTTTTGCATGGAACGCATGGATTGGATGTTACTTTACCCTATGGTACGGCAGTAGTGAGCGGAGGGCCGACTGATTATGCGCAGCGCTTTTAGAAGCTTTCGTGGGGCTTGGAGCGAAGGAGGACGGGGTGGATGATGGGGGCGAGTTGAGAGTTATGTAGATAATAGCTAGCAGACAGCACTGAATGTGACCAACCTGAGAGGTCTCCCTTGCCGCCGCTACATAAACTGGCTGTTGGTTTCGTAGACGCTCCCGAGAAAAAAGTGGGATGCACGTGATCTTCTGTCGGCTCCCGGATCAATTCCCCTGCGGGATGACCTAGCGTTGACTTTCGCGATGCTCGACGTGTGATTTATTTGCTGAGAACAACTTGCGTTTGTCGATTCGCCTCCGCGCAACCCTTCCCCTCCTTTCTCGGCACGCCAGGTGCAAGCTTGTCAACCAACACCTCTCCATCGGGCGCCGCGACCATGTCGTCGAGGGTGCCGCTCGTCAACAACCCACAGATCAAATCCGCCTCCCTGCACAACCCCCGCCCGCTCCTCTTCCACACCTACATCTGGCCCTTCGCCATCATCTGGCCCGTCTTCTTCAGCGTCTACCTGTCGCAGGAGCGGTACGACAAGTACATCAACGGGCAAGAATGGACCTTCGTCTTCGCCGGCAGCATTGTCACGCTGCAGAGCCTGATCTGGCTCATGACGTTCTGGAACGTGAACCTCCGCGCCTGGTTCACGGCGACGCGCGCGAGCGACGTGCGCAGCGCCGGGTTGATCAAGGTCTTGCCCGAGGCGAACGCGGGCATGAGTGAGATCTGCGAGATCAAGCGGGATCATGTGGGCGGGCGGGAGAACATCAGTTTCTTGTTTCAGAAGAGGCGGTTCTTGTACGAGGCGGACAAGGGCACGTTTGCGCCGTTGGAGTTCGCGATGGATCAGGAGCCGAAGCCTATGGTTGGGGAGTTCCAGGGGAGTCGAGGGCTGGGCAAGCCGTCGGAGATTGAGAGGTTGCAGCAGCATTATGGCGCCAATATCTTCGATATCCCCGTGCCGACTTTCACGGAGCTGTTCAAAGAGCATGCGGTCGCGCCCTTCTTCGTGTTTCAGATCTTCTGCGTGGGACTGTGGATGCTGGACGAGTACTGGTATTACTCGCTCTTCACGCTGTTCATGCTCGTCGTCTTCGAGTCGACGGTGGTGTGGCAGAGGCAGCGGACGCTGAAGGAGTTCCGTGGGATGACCATCAAACCATACGAGTGCTATGTGTTTCGGGAGGGCAGGTGGAGGGAGGTTCTAAGCGATGCGTTGCTGCCGGGAGACCTGGTGTCTGTTGGTCGAACGAAGGAGGATAGTGGCGTTGCGTGCGATATGCTCTTGGTCGAAGGGAGCGCTATCGTCAACGAGGCCATGTTGTCTGGAGAGAGTACGCCCGTACTGAAGGACTCGATCCAGCTCCGACCTGCAGATGCCCGCATCGAACCCGAAGGACTGGATAAAAATGCCTTCTTGTGGGGCGGGACCAAGGTCCTACAGGTCCAGCACGGCACGGCGTCAGAGGATGCGCAAGACACTGTACCTCAGATGGCTTCAGGTGTGCCTCCCGCGCCGGATCGCGGAGCGCTTGCAATCGTAATCAAGACAGGCTTCGAGACCAACCAAGGCGCGCTGGTCCGGACCATGATATACTCAACGGAACGCGTCAGCGCCAACAATCTAGAAGCCCTGCTCTTCATCCTGTTCCTCTGCGTCTTCGCCATTGCCGCATCGTGGTACGTCTGGGTGGAGGGTGTCAAGCAGGACCGCAAGCGCTCGAAGCTGCTCCTCGATTGCGTGCTCATCATCACCTCGGTCGTGCCCCCGGAATTGCCTATGGAGCTCAGTCTAGCGGTCAACACTAGCTTGGCCGCGCTCAGCAAATACGCAATCTTCTGCACTGAGCCCTTCCGGATACCGTACGCCGGCCGCGTTGATGTGGCTTGCTTCGACAAGACAGGAACTCTGACAGGAGAGGACCTGGTCGTCGATGGCATCGCTGGGTTGGGGCTAGGTCAGCAAGGCGTGCCATCGGAGCCTGATGGTGCTCAAACACAGTTGACGAAGGTTAACGAGACTGGGCTGGAAACGGCGCTCACGCTCGCAACCGCACACGCCCTCGTCAAATTGGAGGAGGGTGATGTTGTTGGTGAGCCCATGGAGAAGGCTACGCTCGACTCGCTCGGTTGGAGTCTCGGGAAGAACGACACGCTCTCCGCGAAGCCCGCCACCTCTGGTAAAAGCCACAGTGCCGCAGACATCGTGCAAATCAAGCGCCGTTTCCAGTTCTCTTCGGCCCTCAAGCGCCAAAGCTCAGTTGCAACAGCGATCACGACGGACCGCGCCACGGGCAAGAAGAGTACGAGTACGTTTGTCGGAGCAAAAGGTGCGCCGGAGACGATTCGCAAGATGCTGGTCGATGCCCCACCCAAGTACGAAGAAACGTTCAAATACTTTAGCAGGAACGGCGCAAGAGTGCTTGCGCTGGGGTACAAGTACCTCAAAACGGGCGAGGAGCTGAAGCAGGCCAGGATCAACGACCTGAAGCGTGAGGAGGTCGAATGTGACTTGCACTTTGCCGGCTTCTTGGTCTTGCAGTGTCCTCTAAAGGACGATGCGATCAAGGCTGTACGTATGCTCAACGAGAGCAGTCATCGTGTGGTCATGATCACTGGCGACAACCCGCTCACCGCCGTGCACGTGGCTCGGAAGGTGGAGATCGTTGATCGAGATGTTCTCATCCTCGATGCACCCGAGCATGACGACAGTGGTGAGAAACTCGTCTGGAGGAGTGTTGACGACAAAATCAATATCCCTGTCGATCCATCCGTTGATCTGAGCCGGGACATCTTGGAACACAAGGATATTTGTGTGACCGGATATGGCCTGGCCAAGTTCAAGGATCAGAAGGCGCTTCCGACTCTGTTGCGCCACGCATGGGTTTACGCTCGTGTGTCGCCCAAACAGAAGGAGGAGATCCTACTCGGTCTTAAGCAGCAGGGCTACACTACACTCATGGCTGGCGACGGTACCAACGACGTGGGTGCCCTCAAGCAGGCACACGTTGGTGTCGCTCTTTTAAACGGCACCAAAGAGGACATGGACAAGATTGCCAAGCATTTCCGGGAAACGAAAATGAAGGAGATCTACGAGAAGCAGAAGCAGATGATGGAGCGCTTCAACCAGCCTGCTCCACCTGTGCCGCCGCAAATCGCGCACTTGTATCCGCCTGGTCCGAGGAACCCCCACTACGACAAGGCGATCGAGCGGGAGGCGCAGGCGAAGGCGCAGATTGCCGCCGCCAAGGGCGACAACGAGGTCATGAACGGCAATGCCAACGGCGCGCCTGTCAAGTATACGCCACCTCCGCAACCCGTACAGCACAGCGATGGACCCAAGAGCCCGCAAGACCAACGCAAGGAGAAGGCGCAGAATGCTGCGTCCTCGATGGCGGAGAAGCTCTCGTTGTCCATGCTTGAAGATCAGATGAGCGATGATGAGCCGCCGACGATCAAGCTGGGTGACGCATCCGTCGCTGCGCCTTTCACGAGCAAGCTCGCGAACGTCATTGCCATTCCAAACATCATCCGACAGGGGCGGTGCACCTTGGTGGCGACGATCCAGATGTACAAGATCCTCGCGCTGAACTGCTTGATCAGCGCTTACAGCTTGAGTGTGTTGTATCTCGACGGCATCAAGTTCGGAGACGGGCAGGTGACGATCAGTGGGATGCTCATGAGCGTGTGCTTCTTGAGCATCTCCCGCGCAAAGGTACGTTTGGCCTCTTCGCACTCTAGCATGGTCCGTAACTAACAACGCATCCAGACTGTCGAACAACTCTCCAAAGAACGCCCGCAGAACAACATCTGGAACTGGTACATCATCCCCTCCGTCCTGGGCCAGTTCGCCGTGCACATTGTCACCCTCATCTACATCTCGCACGTGGTGCGCCGCATCGAGCCGCCGAAAGCCCGGTCGGAAATCGACCTGGAGGGCGAATTCGAGCCCTCCCTCCTCAACTCCGCCATCTACCTCCTCCAGCTGATCCAGCAAATCTCCACCTTCGCCATCAACTACCAAGGCCGGCCCTTCCGGGAGAGCATCAAGGAGAATAAGGGCATGTACTGGGGCATCGTGCTCGTCACGGCCGTGGCGTTCAGCTGCGCGACCGAGTTCGTGCCTGAAGTGAACCAGAAGCTCAAGCTCGTGCCGTTCACGACCGAGTTCAAGGTCACGATGTGTGCGGTCATGATGTTGGACTACGTGGGCTGCTGGGTGATCGAAAAGGTGCTCAAGGCGGCGTTTAGCGATTACCGGCCGAAGGATATCGCGGTCCGGCGGCCGGATCAGTTGGAGAGGGAGCGCAGGAGGTTGGAGGCCGAGCAGGAGGCGGCGGATCGAGCGAAGGAGGAGGCTGCTGGGAAGAGGTAGGGGGATTGAATAGATGTAGATATGCCTGGGCTTGTTCTTGGTAGCCTGTAGGAAATGCTCCTCTCGTTTGCATTGTGGTTCTTATCTCCTTGTCGCTATGCTGTGGCTTTTGACCCTTATGTCTCGTCCATGATGGATCGACTCCGTAGACATCCGTCTTCACTCTCTTCCTACCCGCTCCTTCTTTACACATTCGCCCCTCGCTTTTGGTCCCATTCCTAGCTTCCACAGAGAACTGTCGGCATCTACACGTACCGGTAGAAGGCTCGGACGATAAGGCGAAAGACAAAACCGACGACATAGGAAATGACAGACGATTGGCCCGCGAGGTTGGCCTCAAAGCACAGAGGTCTTGATGACTGTACCGGTCGAGTATCACTGAAGCTACATGTACATGGGCGACGATAGGGAAGACGTTGGGCTCACGGCAGAGCATCTATTGTGTTACTCTTGCCGAGGATGAGGCACATTGATAGTCGCTCGGCAGCAAGACGGAGGAGATAAGGCTAGACGCCTGCGAGCTGAGAGCCAGATCCGCTGAGACTGAGGCCACAGCTTCGGCCACAGGCCTTGGTACGTACCAACCTGGCCAAAGAGTGTGCAACAGACCATTAATGGCGATCGTAGCGCGTAAACTGGTAACTGCAGCGTATGCAACCTTCACCACTTATTCTCCTTCCTCCCCAAAAACTCCTTCAGTATGCTCACCCTTTCCTCCAACGCCGTGAGCCAGTCGCCGAGCTCCTTCTGCACTCTGCTCTGGTCGTCGCCGAGCTTGGGGTAGAAGTCCTTGCGGTACGGGCAGGCGCTCATGGCGGCGGAGAAGATGGGTTTGATGATGAAGCTGTGGTACTGCTTGAGGGTGTTGCCGTAGGCGTCGCGGAAGGAGACGGAGAGTTCTTCGTTGGGGATGGAGAGGTTGCGGCGGAGTGCTTGGGCGGTGAAATCGAGGCCTCTGTGGAGGGACGTTAGTGGTTGGGGTCCGGACTGGTGGTGTCAAGAATCACAGGTCGGGGAGGAAGCAGAACATGGGATATGGAAGTGGACGAAGGAAGGGAAAGGTGTACCTCGTTAGCCACACAAGGCCCTCGGATGCGACGTGCTTCTTCGTCTTAAGCTCGCTGGCGACGAGGTCTTGCAGTGTCTCCGATTCAATGGGGGATGCTAATTGTCGATCTCTGATTTTCTACATCACAATAACCCGCCTGTCAGCCTTTACTCGCCGCCCGTATCACCAATGTCATCTTCATGCGCTTCCGGCGTACCTTGATGTTCCCACCCATATCACTCTTTACCGGATTGAACGCCACACTGCCCAAGACGTCGAACAGGCCCGTCAGGCTCTCGGAGGCCTCAAGGAATTCGGAGGTGGAGATGGCGTTGTCTTTGCTGGCATTGACGGGCACCTGGGTGAAGGAGCGCTTGGCGTTGTCGAAGTACGTTCCGCCGGGTGGGAAGGCCTGGGCGGACATGGTTACGGTAGGGAGATGTGTGGCTCAAGAGATGGGAATCGTAACGTCGAGCAGTGCAGCAAGTCGAGGGTGATTTGTTGTAAGAGGAAGGTTGTGAAGTTGACCGTCAAGCTCATACAGAGACACATCGTCGTTGTCTGTTGTCCTGGACCCTGAGTCCCTGACATGCCGATTGCGGCTACTTCCGTTTTGGGCCAGCCAGCATGTGACAGAGAAGCATCGTCGAACGGACATGTTCTTGTCCGTGCTCATCCTGCGGTATCGGCCTGTCGAGATGGCGGGGTTGAGGGGCATGTACCGGTGGCTCTACAGCTGCACATGTGTCTTTGGCACGACTGCAGATTGCATCGAATCTGCGAACGTGTACGGAGTAATATATGTAGGTGACTCCGCCCATTCGCTCTCCTATCGTTTACCCTGAGCCTCTTTTTCTCCATCTCCCAAACATGTCTCATCAGAAACAAACCTTCAAGATCGCCGCCATCCCAGGCGACGGCATTGGTGTGGACGTGACGGATGCGGCCAAGCGAGTGCTCGACACACTTGCAAAGGTCAACGGCACCTTCGCCTTCGAATACACCACCTTCGACTGGTCCTCCAAAGCCTACCTCGACCGAGGTTGGTACATGCCGCCGGACTGGCAGGATCAGCTCAAGAAGCACGATGCCATCTACTTCGGCGCGGTGGGTTGGCCAGATGTCCCCGACCACATCAGCCTGTGGAGTATGATTCTGCCGATCAGGAACTGCATGAACCAGTATGTGAATGTACGCCCGACGAAGATCTTGAAGGGCACCACCGCCCCCGTGGCGCAATTGCAGAAGAAGCCGGCAGACCTGGACTGGATCATCATTAGGGAGAATAGCGAGGGCGAGTACGCCGGCCAAGGTGGCACGACGCACGGGCACAGTGATCATGCGATCGCGACAGAGGTGGCGATTTTCACGCGGGTGGGGATCGAGAGGATCATGCGGTTTGCGTTTGAGACGGCCAAGTCGCGGCCGCGGAAGAAGTTGACGATGGTCACTAAGAGCAATGCGCAGAGGCATGGGATGGTGTTATGGGACAAGGTGTTTTACGAAGTCGCCAAAGAATACGATGGCGTCGTGGATTATGACAAGATGTTGGTAGATGCAATGACGGTGCGCATGGTGAACCGGCCAGAGAGCATGGATACGATTGTTGCGACAAACCGTAAGTATTCGCCTTCGATTCCTTGTCACTAGGATGTTGCGGTCACCGCACACCACTGGACATGTTGCTCACCACTATATAGTACACGCCGACATTCTCTCCGACCTCGCTGCCGCCCTCGCGGGATCAATCGGCATCGCTCCCTCATCCAATCTCGACCCAACGCGCTCCTGCCCGTCCATGTTCGAGCCCATCCACGGCTCGGCGCCTGACATCACGGGCAAAGGAATTGCCAACCCGGTAGGTGCCTTCTGGTCCGCAGCCGAGATGGTCAGATGGTTGGGCAAGGGTAGTCTGGATGGCGTGGCGGATCAGTTTATGCAGGCTATCGAGAACGTGACGGGGAACCCGGAAACAAGGACGAGAGATATGGGCGGGAGTGCCAATACAGACCGAGTGACGGAGGCGGTGGTAAAGGAGATCGAGAAGGTCTGTGCGGGCAAGTGATGGGCGAACTTACCACCGTGTACCCATGAGTCTTCCTCTCGAAAGTGCCTCCGCGCGCAAGCAAGGTGCATCGGAATCTTCTTCGCTGTGCACCCTGATAATCGTCTTCACATGAAGCCCTAAGCCAGCATTCACTCACTGCAAAATCAGAGCCAAGTCATCCACCTTCTTCTTCTTCCCAAACGCAGGCACAACCCTCGTCCGCCCCTGAAACCCTTCCCACGGTTTCTCCCCAAAACTCTTCCAAGGCAACACCACCGCAACCGCCTTCCCCAGGATGAGACTCTTCGAAATCGGCCCATAATAATTACTATCACTGCTATTCCGCCAATTATCTCCCTCAACCCATACATGTCCCTCCGGCACCGTCGCCCGCCGACCCGGCCACTGATCCCAGCTCCGACTCTCCGGTAAATCCGCCCCATCCCGCTCCCTCCTCGGTCGTCTTCGCGGATCGAGCAGCACCGTGTCACCTTCCAGCGCGACGACCCTCTTGACGGCGTTCGCCTCGGGACGCACGGGCGAGCCGAAGTGGACCACGTCGCCCCGGCGGATGTGCGCCGTGGGGTTCCATTTCCGCCAGAGGAGGTAGTCGCCGTCGCCTGTGGTGTGGAAGTCGCGGGAGAGGGTGGGCGACATGCTTTCGCCGTCGATGCGGGTCACTTCGAGGACTTTGTCGTTCAGGTAGATGATGCTGGTGGTCACGCCCATGAGGGGCATGGCAAAGTACCAGAAGTAGCGGTGGACACGGCGAGTGAGGGAGGCGGGGAGGCTAGGCATTATGAGTGTTGAATGTGGAGGTTGCGGGCAAGGTGGAGTGTGGATGTGGACAGGCTTCCGAATTGGGAAGGAGCCGGAACGTGTTAGGGTTAGGGTTGGGGTAGCATTGGATCTACATATCAATGGCAATAACAGAGCAAGTAGCTCGCTGTACGAAGCTACACAATGAGAACATAGTCAGCAGTGTGTGCCCGAGACATGCCAAATGTTGGGAGTTGCGTACACTCCAATACTGTATGCACATCATGTACGGTACCTTGGGGTTTGCATCAAAATGTGCGTCGACTTCACCCGTTGGATCCAAGAACAATGCTTTTGCGCAATGTTACTACCGACAGCAGAGTTTCTACACCAAACCATCACAAGTGCATTGTATGATCGTGGTACACTCGTAAGTCATGGCTAACATGTTGTCGTATCGGGCGACGGAGTGCTCTACGACGGCAGGTTGTACTCGTGACTGAACAACAGACGTCAATGCATTGGGCATGGGCACATTGGCAAATGCTACTCGCAGTCGAATCCTTCCTTCAGCCAGTAGCAGCTGTATCACCTTGCGCGCTGACTTGGATGCTCAAAGCCAGATTTCCCTTCTTGGGTGGTACAGGGTATTATAGCCCGCCAAAGAGCTGATCGCTTGCTTTCAAGACTCAGTACATAGGTACTCACAAACCACCGGAGACGCCTGTGCAGCACAGATCCGCTGGTCGCAAACACACACGACCGGGCCGGGATGTGATAACCTCAGATACCGTGCGGGCAAACTGGTTTGGCCCCTTCTGAGTCTTGTGAAGAGCTGATCGGCCAAGGTGAACCACCTGCAAGGATTGCAGCGAACCAAACGCTCTCGCAGCTGAGCTACTTGGTGAGCAAACAGACTCCTGACTTGCGGTCGTGACCGGCGAAGCTGTAGCTGTATCCGCTAAGTCGATAGAGGCTAGAACCCACGGCCCAGAAGGGTCTGGCGAGTAGCCGAAGCGTGATCCTTGGCCGGTTGCGAGCACCGCCTGAGCCAAGAAGATCTTCCAGGGCATCCGGACAAAAGTTATGAGGGAGGCATGCAGTGTCGCGCATGATCTCCGTCGTTAGGTTTGGCCAGCTGTTGCTGTAGGCCGCTCGGAAACGTTGGCTTCGTTCGGGCATGTTGAGCACCAGCACGCCACGGAACTTTGTACTGGTTCACGCCTGCGTCGATGAACATGTCTTCGGTCTTCCATTTCCAGGAGAAAAGCTGGCTTCACAGTGAAAGCGAGACAGATGGTCGTGTGCCTGAGGTCTGCCGTAATCCTGCCAGAAGTTTCGGGTGATAGAATGGCACATAGGACAATCACGCAGCGCCGTTCACTTCACAGCACTCGCGCCATCCGGAACGTAAGCGCTTGCAAAGTCCATCTGAGCGAGTTGACCCTGGATCCGATCGATTTCTTTGCTGAGCTCCTCCACGCTCTGCGCGAGCGCACTGACTTCGTCGAACTTGCGGCGTTTGTTGGCGTCGGCGATCATCTCGGAGACGAAGAACTTCTGCTCCTCGAGCACAATCATGCGTTCTCGAAGTTCCTTCTCCTCTGCCTCCAGCGCTGTGACTCCGACAGAGCTGACGCTGGACGATGCGCGGCTACTGGAGGGTCGACCGTCGCCGTTGGACATCTCATTGTACTTGATAGACGCCAGCGCGTCTTGCGCTGGCTTGCCGTTGCTGGTGACTGCTGTGTTGCGAACTCCACCGCTCGGTGTGGCGTGCTTCATGATCTTCGGTAAAGCCTTGAGTGGGAGCATGTGCACGTGAAGAAAGTTCGTCGCTTGAACGTAGATAGCCTTCTGCAATCTCTGCTGCGTTGGACTCTCGGTCGGCATGTCGCGAATCCGCCTGGAAGCAAAGTCATACTGTGTGAAAGCATCTGTAAGGCGTTTGCGCACTTTGCTCGCCTCCGCCAACTGTGCGGGTGTTGGCGGCTTCTCTGGGTCTTGCAGCGTCACAAGTAAGCGTTGAAATCTGGGAAGTAACAATCTAATGCCATGCTCGAACTGTGATAGGGTGTTATAGGCGCGCTGATCGGGGGTTTGTGCCGCTAGCTCGCGCGCAAAGTCCGCCTTGCTGAAGATGGTGCGATGGCAGTCCTTGCACATGCGGACATCGACAGCGACCTTGCCCACGGCTTTCTCTGAAAGCACGTCAGTCACTACCCGAGTATTAGTGATGCGTTGGTGAGGAGCGTATGCTTGCTTACTCGTGTCAACATCCAACCCAACCTCGTTGGAACACCCGGTTGTTGGATCACCACAGACCACACGTCCGCAGGTCCTGCAATGATGCCGTCGAAATGCGTACTGCGAGAAAGGTTGCTGACAGAAAGGACACTCCTTGACTGTTGCATCATCTTCCCAAGGTACAATGGACTGCTCCAATGTTCTCAAGTGGTTCCTATTACCGGAAAGGGAAGACCATAGCGTATTTTGGCTCGGATCAAGGGGTGGTGGATTGGCCAGCAGCTGTGTCAGCCGCGTCAACCGTGTCTCCAACCGACTAGTCTCCAGGTACTGTTTGTCCACCGTCTTCCTCCTGACAGCTTTGAAGTACTCGAAATGGTTCCGCTCGGCGCCACTGTGGTCATTGTACCCCTCTCGACTCTTATAGCACGTCTCGCAGACTCTATACCACAGACCTCGCCCTGGCTCATGTTGAGCCGATCGCGACAACTTCATCTGGTACATCGTATGCTCATCACAGAACAGCTTGCCACAGTGCCGGCAGTTGACCTGACCTGCTGACGTGCCCAGCCTCTTGCCGCACAGAGGGTCGGAGCAGACATCGTTTCCCAGCGACCGCTGCCAGTGTGCTCGAGTGATAATCTCATCGGGATCCGGAGTCGTTTCGGCCGGACGAGGCATAGGTGCCGCAGTTCGACCGTCACTCGCCGGCGTCGCTGCGCTCAGTTGTTGCGCATCATTGTTGGATTCGAAGACTTCAAGGCCCCGCAGCTTTTGATTCAGCATCTGAAGTGGCTGAAAGTTCTTTGCTTTGACCATCTGCTGCTTGAACCATGTCTTTGCCTCGTCCTGCTCGACCACTTCGAGGTTCGCGTGATTGTCGTCGATGTGTCTGCGGTTCGGGTAAGGATAGCTCCTTGCGGATTCATCGATGGCGAGCACTAGCGTACCTACCTATTCAGTTGGAGCAGCGTCATCTGTGACTGTCAGTCCCTCGTTCATTCCAGCTTCGAATAATGCGACACAAACCATCTCCTCGCTGCAAATCGGACAGACCATCCTCGAGCTGGCCGCCACGGCCGCAGGGACAGAGCTATGCCCGTCGAGAGCGACCCGTGACGTGAGATCTTCATTTTCTGTCGACAACGGCGTGCTCGACGCATGCGAACTGAGGGACACCGAGCTCTCCGAGAGCGACAGTAGTCCAGTATTCCGTACTGCTTGCTTGCTCGGGGGCGGTGGAGGTGCGAGTCTCTTGCCGTTCCCAAGCACTCGTCCGCCTCCAAGACTCCGCCGGGAAGCCATGGCGAGAACCGCTCACCGTCGGTACATAGCACAAGACCGACCGAGGCCGTTGGGAGCTGGTAGGATGCCAAACACTCGCCCGTTCCATGTCGGTGCCTTGATGCCTGCGTTCGTGGTGGGACGGCGATCGCTCGGTACTCACGTGCCGAACGGGCCGTGATGCGTGGGGGCGGCTCGCTTTAGTCAGCCGACGCACGTGAAGGGTCCCGTCACAAAGCCCTCCTACACGCCTCCCTCTCCGCTCTGTCACTACCAATTCACTTCTGCATCACTGGAGAGGAATATTATGGCTGGCGCGAATTTCTCTGAAGTTCAAGGAGGTGGTTCACTGATCCTGGCCTACCAAGTGCGCAACAAGAAAGTCCTGGTTGTTGGTGGCGGCGAGGTAAGCGTGCCCTTCAGCACCCGCGCTTGGTATGCAAGATATTGACATTGACACAGCGAGACAGGTAGCAGCAGGTCGCATCCTCAATCTCCTCAACGCCGATGCCATAGTCGTGCTCATCAGTCCTCGCGATGGCCTCAACCCCGAAGTCGCGCATCGTGTCGAGCGGAATCAGATCGAATACCTCGACAAAAGATTCGAGCCTTCCGATCTCGACGACCCGAAGATTGTCATGGTTCTTACGGCAATAGACGATCCGGAGGCGTCATCGCAAATATGGAAGCTGTGCAAGGAGAAGAGAATACCAGCGAACATCGCGGATGTACCGCCCGAATGCGACTTTTACTTCGGCTCGGTGCATAGGGACGGCCCGCTACAGATCATGGTCAGTACAAACGGCAATGGGCCGAAGATGGCGAACATTGTTCGTAGACGAATAGCCGCAAGCCTGCCGCCCAACATCGGCGATGCCATAGCGAAGGTCGGCGCTTTGAGGAAGAAGCTTCGCGTGGTCGCACCCGGAAATGAAGAAGGTCCGAAAAGGATGCAATGGTGCGTGACGAGACAGACCTGGGTCTACACGAAGGCTAACGAATGGCAGGATGTCCAAAGTATGCGTGCAGTGGAGTCTGGAGGATCTATGCGAAATGGAAGTCGACGATATGGATGCCCTTCTTCAGTCTTACGCGCCTGATCAAGTACCCAGTCTGTCGCAAGTACGGTTAGGAGAAGAGCCCGGGACATCAACGTTCGATGGATCGTTCGGTTGGTCATGTGTGATATGATGTCAAGGGGAAACGGCGTTCGCATTGCATACGTTGTGGAGTTGTATACCAGCGACTGTACGATTCACGTACACGGCCAATTCGGTCTCAATGCAATGCAAAGTTGAACAGCACATGAGTCGCATATGTTCGTCCTCGTACGTGCAGTACTTATGGGAGACAGATGCACGAACGCGGGCTTCTGATGAGAGCCTGTTCGGTCGACACAATCGGTGGATGTGATCGGAGTGCCGATTGTGTTCTGACCTCGATTGTCTCTCCGATCACGTTTCTGTTCGGTTCGCTTTTTGCAATCGACGTCCGATCATACGTACAGTGATCGGTAGATTGTCAGTGCGCTCGCTGGGTATAAACAGGTCGTGAATCCCCCATGCTGCTCTCGTTCTTTCATCGACTGTCGTCGATTCTCCTGGACACCCCGTTTTCGTCACGTGTCACGTCATGACCGACACCAAAACGCCTCGTCAGATCCATGCGCTGATAGTACACGCTGCCTGCGTAGCAGCGCTCGAACTCATCCGAGACTATTTGGAGGACCCGGATGATGAGGACGAAGAAGACGAAGAGTATGACGAGGATGGAGAATATGATGAGGACGAAGATGAAGAAGAGGATGTGTGGCGTGAAGAGCAAGTCGCTGCGGACCGGCGAAGGCGACCAGCGCGGCAACATACACCTTCACACCTCCACAACCCACACATGGCTTCCTACTACGACCACGATGTAGACTTCGATGTGCTCGCGGAGCACGATCCAGAGTTCGCAGCGATTTGCAAAGTCTCGAAGGATAAGAAATGGGTTGATTTCAAGGACCCGAAGGTCGTGCAGTAAGTCACACGGCACGACACGCCTGACAGTCTCGAGCCACACGCCAGCTTCCCAATCTCATCGCACATGATATAGCGTACTCCCAATCTCGCCCATAAGGATGGACTTTGGCGCAACATGTATCCATCATCGACGCGCCACGGACGTGGCTGACCATCCTTCGCAGACAACTCACGAAGAGCCTGCTCAAGTGCGACTTCGGCCTCACACTCCAACTGCCAGATGATCGACTGTGTCCGCCCGTCCCGGTTCGATGGAACTACATCCACTGGATCCAGGAGCTACTCGACACCACGAGCCCGAAATACAGTGATCGATACGACTCCGACCGCGAGGTTATAGGGCTCGACATCGGTGTCGGCGCGTCATGCATCTACTCACTACTCGCCTGCGCGAGCAGACCGAAGTGGCGCATGGCGGGTACGGACATCGACCAGCACTCACTCGAACACGCGCGGAAGAACGTGGAGGCGAATGGCTTCGACAAGCGCATCAAGCTTGCGCTTTCCACGATAGACGGCCCGCTTCTACCATTGGATGCACTGCAAGTCGAAGAGCTGGACTTCGTCATGACCAACCCACCCTTTTATTCGTCCGCAGACGATATGATGGCTAGTTATGGCGGTAAGACTGCCGCGCCCTCAACGGTTTGCACCGGCAGCGAGAACGAATTGATTTGTCCTGGTGGCGATTTTGGCTTCGTTTCTCGGATCGTCGACGAAAGTCTCAAGCTACGGGGGGAGGTGCGGTGGTACACGGCTATGCTTGGCAAGCTTTCCAGCCTGCAACGGATCGTGGCCAGGCTCAAGCAGGAAGACATTACGAATTTCGCAGTGACGACGCTGCAGCCTGGGCGTCAGACAAAGCGATGGGCGGTGGCCTGGAGTTTTGGTGCCATGCGGCCGAGAAACGATGTATCACGCCATGGAGAGCTGGTGCACGCGGTACTACCGTCACCGAATGCGCAGACGATCTCGTGTCCGCTGCTCAGCGCACAGCAGGCTGGAGAGAGAGTCCACAGTCTCATCAAGGACCTGCATGTGAACTGGCAGTGGCGCTCATCCAGCGTGACTGGAGTCATGGAGGCGAAGGGCAATGTGTGGTCGAGGTCAGCCCGAAGAAAGAGGAAATTCAACCAGGTGGAGAGTGGCGACATGGACGATACAAGCGAAGCTGTGAAGAAGGACGAACCTGCGGCTGAGGAGCGTGAAGACGAGGAGCCGGTTGCTTTGGCTGTGAAAGTGTCTTGTGGAGAAGAGAAGATCGACGTTCGGTGGCTGCGTGGACACGACTACGTGTTGTTTGAGAGCTTTTGTGGCTTGCTGAAGCGCACATTGGCTGCTCGAGGCAGAGGCTAGGTGGGACGAGATCACTCGTTCCAACATGGCGAGCGTATCATTGCGACGGCAATCAAGACTCGGGCGAGCGTGCTGGTCGTGGCCGTGGACTCGAACGAGCATACATGTACTGTACTCTCTCCCCACTTTGCACGGCTTCAGGCCAAGCATGCTGTTCTTGATTGAGACGGTGCTGAGTGAGTGGTAGACGAAGCCGTAATATGACGACGTCCTGTAAGGTATATCACCTGTCGCGGTAGTGTTTGCTGTGTCGCTCTGTTCTTTGTGGTAACCTGGAAAATTGTTGTAGCCTTCAAAGTGTGCCATGACTTTGTGTTGGTCAGATATATTGGCATTAGAGCCGCGTCGTCCAGCAGCCGTTCTGTTCGCGCGACGTGGAGCGAGCTTGCGATCAATTGCCAACACCACCTACACCTCAACCTCGAACATGGCAAACAGGCAAGGTTACGACGTGGTCGTAGATGTTGACGCGGAGGTATCTTGATCTATGCGCCGATAATACGGTTTGCAAGACTGACACATGAGCAGGGCGATTTGGGCCATACAGACCTGAACGACGATCTCGAATTCCACAACTCCAGTGAGTTACAGAGCACACAATTCCTGGCCTGGCCCGGCCCTCAGCTGATGAGATTGAAGCCTTCGATTCCACCTCCAATGGCCGAGCGAACAAAATCCAGCCCGACCAAACCTCCTTCCTGAACCCCCCCGGCCGCAACCAATCCACCCCCTCGTCCTTCTCGAAACGCTACCTCTGGAGCATCGGTTTCTACCAGCAGTTCTTCGACGTCGACACAGACCAGATCCTCTACCGATGTCGCGCCGCGCTCTTCCCCAAACAAAACTTCCTCGACGTCATGGAAGGGAACCCCGACCTCTACGGCCCGTTCTGGATCGCAACGACCGTCGTGGTGATACTGTTCATGACGGGGACGATCAGCCAGTACTTGAACTACATGGGCAAGGGGCATTTCGCGTATGACTTCAGATTACTGAGTGGGGCGGCGGGCTTGGTGTACGGGTACACGCTGTTCATCCCTCTGGGACTCTGGGCAACGTTGAAGTGGTTTGGCTCTGAGAGTGCGAATCTGATGGAATGCTGGGCCCTCTACGGGTATGCCAACTTGATCTGGATCCCGGTAGCGTTGGCATCATGGAGCCCGCTCACAAGTGAGTATCGTCTTTGTTCCAATGAGCCTTTGGCTTTCAGCAGAAACATGCGCTGACAAAAGTGAGCAGTCCTGAACTATGCATTTGTGGGTGTCGGCTTTGCCCTGAGTGCCGTGTTCTTGTTTCGCAACCTGTGAGTCTAGACCATTTATTCCCTACGATCGTCACGGCCTACTGACTCTGACTAAGGTTTCCTGTGGTCTCCGCGACCGACGCCAAAACCTCACGCGTTCTGCTCGTGATCGTGGTCGCGCTTCATGCCGGCCTGGCGATCGCGATCAAGATTCTCTTCTTCGCACACGGCAGTCCGGCCGTCAAAGGCAACCCTGCGACCTCGCCGGCTGTGGGCGACGACAAAGGAGATGCTGCTGGAGAGGCGATCAGGTTGCTCATGGGTCTATGAAGTCGCTTGTACGTCCTAGCAAAGCACATTTAACAATACCATATGTACTGCTCGATCACATGTGCACGTTGTATGCGTTGGACTTCGTTGGATGATGATATCTCCTGCACGAGTGCTCGTTGTGAAACTCGTGATGATGATGCATGCTGCAAAGAACCGTACATACACCATCGAACACCTCGAGGCAACAATGAATGTTGCAACGCCAGAGAACATATCAATGTATACACGTCGATGTCATTGTTGTAGAAGTGGAAAGTTCAGCAAGCCCCACCTCACCACCATCAATTTCAACATCCCAGGCCAACATCACCACCACAGCTTCGACATCAGATTCCTTCGTGGTTCTGCCATCAGGACCATCAGCCCACTCACAATACTCATACTGTACCCATTCAGCAGAGCTCGTGCTGCACCGTCGTTCATACTGCCTTCCCCTGGTAGTATGAAAGCGCGATCTTCCACTCTAAATCCCGAACCACCTCCCGACCGTGCAGGAGGCAGGCACTGCCTCTGCAGACCGCATTTGACGAATAGCTGAACCCCTTTCTCCTCACTCACATCTATCACCAAATCACGAGACAAAACTCTCGTACAACCGACTCATCCATCGTCAGCTTCCGACCATGGCACCCAAGGGCAAAAAGGGCAAGAAGGGCGGCGATGACTGGGACGAAGGTCTCGGCGAGGTCGCTGATCCCATCGCGCAAGCTGAAGCTGAAGCCAAAGCTGCAGACGCCTCTAAGGATGCCGAGGATGACGAGGCTGCAGGTGGTGGCGGTGGCTTGATGGCTGCGCTCAAGAAGAACAAGGAAAAGCGCAAGAAGAAAGGCAAGACGGTGGAGAACGATTTCGTTGAGGGCGAAGATCCGACACAGGAAGGTCAAGCCAACGGTGAACCCGAGGAGCCGAGTGTCGACCTGAGTGCTAAGGCGCCCGAAGAGGCGACGATGGATGATGAGTTCGCGCAACCGACCAAGGGCAAAAAGGGTGGCAAGGGCGGTAAGGGCGGTAAGCAGCAACCACGCGCGAAGGTGGCTGCCGAACCTGAGGAAGACGAGAATGAGGATGAAGATGAGGCGGCTGATGGGCGTGTGAAGACCAAAGCTGAGAAGGAGAAGGAGAAGAAGGAGCGCGAGAAGCAGCGTAAGAAGGAGCAGGCCGCGGCGAAGAAGAAGACTACGCCGGCCACGCAGCAGAAGCAGGAGGCGGTCAAGCCGGTTGAAGCAGTCCCGGAGGCTGCTGCACCCGAACCCACAGCGGCTGGTGGTAAGAAGAAGAAATTGCCGGCTGCACTTGCTGCTTTGCAGAAGCAACAAGAGGACCTCCGCCGGCAGCAGGAGGAAGAGGCGCGTTTGGCCGCCGAAGAGAAACAGCGTGAAGAGGAGGAGCGCAAGCGAAGTGAGGAAGATGAAAAGAAGCGGGAGGAGCAGAAGGCCGCGAGAAAGGCGAAGGAGAAGGCCAAAGTCGAGCAGCAGAAGCGCGAGGGTACGTACAAGACGGAGAAACAGCGCAAGGACGAGGCACAGGCGAAGCTGCGGCTTCAGCAAATGTTGGAATCTGGTGCCAAGGTGGCTGGCATGAGCGATGACACCGCCGCTGATGCCGAGGCGACGGCGAAGAAGAGCCGCGATGATCGCAAGAAGAAGAACCCCCGGAAAGAGGCCGAGGAGCGGAAGGCGCAGCAAGCCAGAGAGGAAGAAGAAGCGAGAAAGGCGATGGAAGAGTTGAGACTGAGGGAGGAGCAGGAGAAGAGAGCAGCCGAAGAGGCTGAAAAAGCACGCAAGGATGCCGAAGCGAAGAAGGCCGAGGACGACGACGATGAGTTGGAGGACTGGGAGGCGATGGTGGAGAAAGACGAGGACGGAGAGGACTGGGACGCTTCGGGCGACGAAGAAGAAGATGGTCTCGTCAAGTCAAAGGCGCCGAACGGCAAACCGGTTCAGGCAGGTGCCACGGACGGCAAGGCTGTGGTTAAGCAGCCCAATGGTAAATCTGCGGAAGACGAAAGCGCAGATGAATCTGAAGACGAGTCTTCCTCGGAAGACGAGCAGCAGACCGCTACCCAGCGTCAAGCGGCACTCAAACGTCAGCAAGCCGCCGACAAGCGCAAAGCCGAAGTCGAGGCCGCACGCAATGCAGCCTCGAAGGACAACCTGCGCTCGCCCATCTGCTGTATCCTCGGACACGTTGACACCGGCAAAACGAAACTGCTCGACAAGATCCGGCAGACCAACGTGCAGGAAGGCGAAGCTGGAGGTATCACACAGCAAATCGGCGCGACGTACTTCCCTGTCGAAGCGCTGCAGAAGAAGACTGCCGTGGTGAACGCGGATGGGGCGTTCGAGTTCAAGGTGCCTGGTTTGCTGGTCATCGATACCCCCGGTCACGAGTCTTTCACCAATCTTCGCAGCCGTGGTAGCTCGCTTTGTAACATTGCTATATTGGTGGTCGACATCATGCACGGCCTGGAACCTCAGACCTTAGAGTCAATGCGCCTGCTCCGCGACAGGAAGACCCCCTTCATTGTCGCTCTGAACAAGATCGATCGTCTTTACGGCTGGAAACCCATTGCCAACAATGGCTTCCGCGAGTCGCTCAGCATGCAGAACAAGGGCGTGCAGAATGAGTTCCGTGATCGACTGGAAAAGACCAAGCTCGCTTTCGCCGAGCAAGGCTTCAACGCCGAACTCTTCTACGAAAACAAGAGCATGGCCAAGTACGTCTCCCTGGTGCCGACGTCGGCGCACACGGGTGAGGGTATCCCGGACATGCTTAAGTTGCTCGTCACGCTCACGCAGGAGCGTATGACGAGGCAGCTGATGTATCTGTCCGAAGTCGAGTGTACGGTGTTGGAGGTCAAGGTGATCGAAGGCCTGGGCACCACCATCGACGTCGTCCTCAGCAACGGTTATCTCAACGAAGGTGATCGCGTCGTGCTGTGTGGTACCGAGGGGCCGATCACGACCGATATCCGTGCGCTGCTCACGCCGGCAGAGATGAAGGAGCTGCGTGTCAAGTCACAGTACGTGCACAATAAGACCGTCAAAGCCGCACTGGGTGTCAAGATCGCTGCCAATGGTCTGGATCACGCTATCGCTGGCTCCCGCCTCTTGGTCGCGAAGGATCCCGATGACGAGGATGAGATCGAAGAGCTCGAGGAGGACGTCATGGGTGATCTTGAGAATCTCATGTCCAAGATCTCGAGGACCGGCCGCGGTGTCACGGTGCAAGCCTCGACTCTGGGCTCGCTCGAGGCCTTGCTCGAGTTCCTGCGCGTCAGCAAGATCCCCGTCGCGAACATCAGCATCGGACCGGTGCACAAGCGCGACGTCATCACCGCATCGACCATGCTCGAGAAAGCGAAAGAATACGCCGTCATGCTCTGCTTCGATGTCAAGGTCGACAAAGACGCGACCGAACTCGCGGAGCAGATGGGCGTGAAGATCTTCACGGCCGAAATCATTTACCACCTGTTCGACGACTTCACGAAGCACATGAAGCAGTTGCAGGAGCAGAAGAAGGAGGAGAGCAAGATGTTGGCCGTCTTCCCGTGCGTGCTACGACCCGTCGCCGTCTTCAACAAGAAGGACCCCATCGTGGTGGGTGTGGATGTGATCGACGGCAACCTGCGCCTCAACACCCCCGTCGCCGTGGTCAAGATGAACCCCGTCACCAACGTCAAGGACATCATCAGCCTAGGCAGAGTGTACGTTCCTCCCACTAACTCGCCCGGAATTTTCCCTCCACCCAAAAAGCTAACAAATCCGACAGAACCTCCATCGAACGCGACCACAAGCAGATCCCCCTCTGCAAAAAGGGCCAACCCTCCGTCGCGATCAAGATCGAAGGCGCCAACCAGCCCATGTACGGCCGGCAGCTGGAGGAGAAGGACGTGCTGTACTCGCACATCTCGCGCGCCAGCATCGACACGCTGAAGGAGTTTTACCGCGACGAGGTCGACAAGGACGAGTGGGCGCTCATCGCGAAGCATTTGAAGGGTCTGTTTGACATTCATTGATATTTAAGGACAGGGTTTGTGCTTTGCTGGGTTGTGCCTTGCCCCCGAGCATACGCGCACGTGCGTGGGTGACGGCGACTTTTCGACTTTTGGGGGCAGATGTACATCATTATATGCAACATGTCTTTCACACTTCTAGTTGGTCTGAATGTTTTGATTTTATTACTTCATTGCTATAGGCCAGTGGCCAATGCCCATGCCATGTCTTTGACCTCCTCATCAAGCATCGTCTTGATGAGTACGCCTGCGTATGAACCCTAGGATGATGAAGGGACTGTCCTTCTGATCACAGAGTCGATGTCCGGATTTGCCGGCGGCCATTCCTTCGTGTGGATCGGGTTGGACTGTTCCATCTACCAGCAGACCCATTCCGTTCAACTCGGAACAGAGCAAAGGCGCGCTGGGCTTCGTCCTGCACGCTCGCCTTGGGAAGTGTCACACCAGACATGTCCGTCCGAAACAGATTCATGACCAAAAAGCCGGAAACGTAGGTATTGGTACGTAGTCACCTACCGTACTACTCGTCCGCCGATTTGCAGCTTAAGAAGCACATCAAGGGCGGACCGGCTGCGCTGTTTTCGGGAATCAGTGGCCGTACGTGCTGGTTGTGTTTGTAGCTGCAATCGCTCCTTATGTGACATGGTTACCTAGCACACGAAGATGCGTTCCTGTGGACCCGCGACTGGTAACGTCGAAGGGGGTAGCGTACACTTCACGGGGCATGTTAAACTGTACCAAGGTGTGTGAATGTTGATACAAGAAACACGGTCTATCTACGTATGCGTGTCAGAGATATAAAACTTGTCGGATTACCCGGTAACCATCCCCCCAGAATGAAAAGAGAGAGAGAGAGAGCCAGCCTCTATCGCACAATAATTCTAAATGAAGTTCAGAAGCGACGCCGTGCAACAGTTAGGTTTTGTCCCATGTAGCGCGTACGATGCATCTGGGACATCCTCCCTCTGCCGCTTGTCGTCTTCCCCGTCCTTGTCCTTCTCATCATCTAGATCATTCCACCCCGGTAGCCGGCCTGGACGGCCCGCTTGCTATGACCTCCAGACGCAGACGCCGAACCGGATGAGGAGGACGAACCGGCGCCGGAGGAGGAAGATCCCGATGATCCGGAGGAACCCGAAGCAGGGCCCGACCCGGAAGATGATGCTCCACCACCAGGAGGACCGGCGGGGACTGGGCCCGGCTTGAAGGTGCCCATGTTGACCAGCCAGGCGGCCGAGTTGAACTCTGAGTAGAGCGTTTTCACTCTGAAGCGGTATTTGGCGCCTGCTTCGGCCGGCACGACTTGCATGATGACGTTGCCGATCACGGGCTGTGTGGACGGAAGGTTGTCAGCGAGCGGTTTCCCACCGGACGTATGAAGTAGTGGTGGTGCGGACTTACCTCTTGAGGGGAGATGGCACCCTTCTGCCCCGCGGCCGAGGCCGTGGTCTCCCATCGCAAGCTCACGCTGTCACAGCCGTAGAAGAGGTTGAGCTGGGTGAAAGGGATCTTGGGCTGCGAGCCCTGGCCGTCCATGAACGCCTGGCGGCCGGAGAAGGTCGGCGCCGTGAGGTTCTGTGGCGCGGTGCCTCCTTGGTTGATGATGATGTTGACGGAGGAGGAGTAGTCGTCGAAGTCGGTGGTCAGGGCGGAGGTGGCGAGGTCGGCGGTGTAGTTCTGGATGAGGCCTTGGAAGACGTCGGCCATGGCTTTGGCGTCGGACTCTTGCACGCACGTCAACGATGGGAACAGGACGGACAGATCCCACTTCGGCGTTGGAAATGCGAGAGTGGTGGCGGACAACGCAGTCGCCGTGGCGAGGAGAGTGGTGGCGGCACGCATCTTTGGAATGGAGACCAGTTGGTATGACGGACTGGGTATGGAAGCCGAAAGGTCGAGTGTGGACGACGCCGGTAACTCCTGGGCGGTACAATAGGCAAAGCGAATGAATGAAAGAAAGGAAGGGAAGGAACGGACAGAATCTTATCAGGCTCGAAGAGAGGTGAAGCAGCTAGCGAAGAGACATATCCTTATGAACGAGGCCGGATCCGAGGCTTTCGCCCAAGCCAGGCCAAGCCGATAGAGGGAGGCCTTCGTAGTATACACGCAGGTGAAACAGGCAGACCCACTGCAGAGAAGACGACCGGCCTGACGACCGGCCCTTGGCCGTGCCTGGTCGTGCCTGGGCGTTTTGCCTGGTTTGGGCTGCGTGCTCACTGAAACCAAGGCAAAACAGTTCCGCATGGTCGGAAAGGTCGAAGAGGAGGCAAACCTCCTGCCTGAGGCCCGGGCTCCTAGGGCCCTAGGCATGCTCTTGGAACTCGTCACCGCACCAGTGGGCTGCCTGATTCAGTTTTTCGTTACCGTCTGTCGCAAGGAACCCATAGAGTAATGAGAGTCTCGTCATGACAAGAGAAGAAAGGGTTTTGCTGGTGATGGCCTATCTCCTGACAATGACGTCCTCACGAACGACAACGATCAGCGATTCTTCGTTGTCTTCGTCAAGGCTACGTGAACAAGGCGGGAAGATGCGTATAGGCCGCATGCCGGATTGGGAAGTTACTGAGTGGAAGGAAAGGAACCCGATCAGGAGAACTGGAGTCAGGTTTACCTAACTTTGGAACGTGAAACCAAACATGTGTTGCAGACTTGGCGCTAATATCGTCTTTCTTTATCCCGGACAACCTACTAATCGAGCCGGCGTGTGATAAAAACAATGGAAGTGCAATAATGAACCGTCAACACCGTAACACACCCCTTTATGAGCCCCCCTTCTCTCTCATCAACAACCATTATTATTCCGGCCATGAAACGGCCCTCATCTTCTATCCTTCACACACCCAAGTAGGATGGTCCGTCACCAGCACGTGGAGATCGTTCAACTCAAGATGGCGACGGTGGTGGAAAAAGAAGCCGTGACCCGCCGCGCACCGTGTCTTGCGTGGAGGTTTCTTCGCCTGCGACAATCCACGTCCTAGGCCATTCTTGGCACTTTGGGGGGCTCGGCAGTCTATAACGGATGGCCCATTTCACACTCACCAATGGCGCCAACATGTGATGAGGCAAACCATCCACCTCCAGCCCTGGCGATCTGAATGAAGACGCTATTCAAGTCGCTCGAACGGCATCGCTGTGGTGACCGACGGGACTCGGCACTGCAACGTCGTGCTTTCGATCCCCAACCACCATCGCTCACCGTGGGCAACGATTCACATCGGCGCCAGAGTCGCCTGAGCAGTATAATAGGTCTCTGACTACGGAGTATAGAGTACTCAAGTGGTGCAGCGGCCATAGTTCACGACTTCTTGCAGTGGCGAAGGCAGCTGGCACTACACGCCGTCCGTCCAGTGAACAGACAAGAAGCGATAAGTCCGTCGGGTCGGGAGCCTTACGGCCAGCATTGTCTGGCAGCTACGTTGGATTGCCCTTCCCAGACAATGACATCACTCGTGGCCACTGATATGATACCATACTTCTCTGATCACCGGAGAAGCAGTCGAGCGACTAGCCTCGAGCAGGCAGCTGCACACATGTCTCGTTGACGATGCTATACCAGCCAGGTCCTGCGAGGAACCGGGCTTATATACTACGCCATAGCCCAGAGTGCCACAGAAGCCCACGTAGGGACTGTGCCAGCGACCGAGAGTACTGCAATCGTGCTGGCGTGCCGCGAATGCGCATCAGTACTACCGTGATCCACTCGCCGGTACGAAACGTGCGATTGGGGGCGAAAGTATGTCGACGCGGTACGGGAGTGAACGTCGACGTCGTGGTCTTGCCCGCGATTACTGATCATGCGATGCTGACTTGAAGGATTGCTTGGTGCCTGGCTTGGGGAAAACTGCGAAGCATGAGTACGAGCTCACGAAAGCGCACAGTGCCGTGCCAGCGACTGAGCATGTGCGTCGGACTTCTGCACGCGGCAAGCTGCGCGATTCGACATTAAGAAAAAGAAGCGTGCGAGTTCTGGTATACGAAATTTCGGACTATAAGAATACAATTGAGGCCATCATGATTTTCAACACCTCGGGGAGCCAGCCGGTTTCATTCTCCCGCTCTCGCTCTGACGCAGCAAGTACCCGGATGGGACTGGATCTTGTGTCCGACTCCGACCATGCCCATGTCCTGTAACGTACTCTGTAACGAAACGCCCTGAAACCATGCTCGGTTTCCTGCCGATGCTCCATGCTCCCCTCCGATTCTGATCTGACGCTCAGCATGCCCAGACGGAAACCCTCCATGTCGATGTTCAAGAGCTGACCATACGCGCCCTCTTCCGTTTTTGACGAGCGGCGTCGGTGACATGACAGATTGCTCCTGGCCGAGGAGCTAGCCGCTTAGCGATCCGATGTGGCCGCCAGCCGCGTCCACGCTGGCCGATACTAGCTGTACTTGCCCGCCTCCCGGATGGTCGCCCGAAGGCGCCCCAGAGCTCTCTGGTCCCAGTCCTGTCCCGAAGCTTCCGCCGGCATAACGAAGCCCAGCCGAGCCGCCACATTCGGAATGTCAGCGGTAGTGACCTCCCTCATTCGCTCGGCCACCGCGTGCTCGATCACCTGCGTGACGATGCCCCGATCCTCTCCGCAAGGCCACTCCACCACGCCGTTCGCAACATCGACGAGCTTGGCGTCGGCGGTCTGGCGCGCGCTGGCGCCGCGCGGCTGGTAAGCGGCCGTGTTGTAGCACCGCACCGGCGTCCAGAGCGCCTTGTACGACGTGCGCGTGAAGCCGTCGTCGCCGTAGACGCTCTTGCCGTTGGTCACGACCTGGTGCCGCAGGGCCGCCATGCGCTGCCCGCACGCTCTCTTCGTGAGCTTGCCGCGGGCGCGCAGCTGCCCTTCGGCCACGTCGCGGTCCAGCCAGCCGTTGCGCGTCAGGCGGAGGCCGGCTTCCGGCCACTGCGTGTGGTTGGGAAAGAACGCCAGGAGTTCGATCGCGCCGATGTCGCAGTGGGGGAGGTTGGTTTTGGCGCTCACGGCGGAGTGCAGGCTGTCGGCGTAGCTTCTCGGCTGAGGGGCGGTGTCGGTGATGATTTGTCGGTATGACGGTGTTTTGAAGGGATCGGTTGGTCGTGGCGACTTGTGAGCTTGCTCACCTTCCACCATCCGTCCATCGGTTTCGGCGCGATGCTCTTGGAATGGTGCGTACAATGACCCTGGAGCTGCAGTTATTGGTAACTGCGGCTCTGGCGTCACATCCGGCCACATGGAAAGCCTTCCCTGCGTGTTCGCCGACTCTCGGGCTACTGTGATTGGCGCGGTAGCTTGGAGGGCGAAGGATGGGTATGGGGGAGCGGAGTAATCGGTCCCCATCTGCACGACTGGCGCGCGGTTGTACGGCGCTGGGCGCGTTGGCAGCAGCTGGGGTGAACCGTGTTGAGTGGGCTGGGCGAGCTCAGTCAAGACAGCAAAGTATGACGAGGCAGGCGGAAGCCCTGCGAGGGGTGCTGCGAATGGTGCTGCGGTTCCTGCTGTGCTAAGAACCTGCGACAGCCGCGCACACCACATGTCCGCGTTGCCGCAACCGTCCGAAGATGCTCGCTTGGAGCTGGCAGCGATGATCACCGGCACCGTCTGCGACTGGCATGGCAGGCCTGCCTGCGGGGCTAGACTCGGTGGTGAAGCTCCGTCCGTCGGATCGTTGTTGCGAAGACCAGTCAGGAACCCCTGAGCGAAGTTGTAAGTGTGCGGCTCTGCGTTGTGCGGCACTTGACGGGGATGCTTGGCCCTCGCGAAGTGCGTTGGCCCTACGCTGCCAGGAGTGCGAACAATCACGTCCGGGTCGCGCGTCTCGGCAAGTGGCGCATCCTCGCTGGGTTCATGGACCATGTCAGGTCCTGTACGGGACCGGACCTTATCCATGTGGTTGAAGTCTTTGCTGTCAGGGGCCGGGATGTCAAGATTGGAGCTCTCGTCGCGTCCTGCATGGTTACAGACGCTGTCGAGGAAAGTGTTGTAGTCGTTTGACGACAAAGACGGCTGAGCCTGTGCGTCACGGGACGGGTGGAGTGCTCGAGGTCCTGGCAGGCCTCCAAGATTGTCTTCCACATGGCCTGCCGGTTGACCCTCAAGACCAGTTGGCCACTCCAACACGTCGAACGGGTTGTACGAGCCGAAATCGTCCATGTCGAAAGCGGTTTGCGGGTGAACCTAACGCGACGGTCTTTGCGCGTTGTCGAGATGATAGACCGCTGCTCTTCAAGGTGAGAGGAAGAACGATGGTGAACGGATCGTGGACCACCAGTTGTAGGATGGGAGGATGATGAACGAGAGTCGAGGTGAGGAAGTCGACGTCGAGTTTTATTCCTCGACAAGCTCGATTTGGACGCAGTGTGTCTGGGATCGAAGCGGTTAACGTGTCGTTGGTAGCAACACCAGCTTCACGTGAATTGTAGAGTGCCAGCAGGTGTCGTCGCGACTGAGGCAGCCACCTTGACAAAGAAGAGCCGAAGGTCGCCACATCGAGGGCCCCGTTCGACAATGATAGAAGATACGGGCGGTCAGGAGTCCTCGCACCCTACAATCGACTCATGAGCTTCTCGCGCTCCCTGATTGTCCGGGCAGCATCCCGCGAACGGCGACAGGCGATCATGGCGCGGCTACTATGGCCGTGAAGAGTTCCGGGCGCTTTCCGATGGACTTTCCTCTCAGCGTTCGCGAAACGGCAAGAGGCGATCATGGCGGATAGCATCGCCTTCCACTCGTCCACTGGTCACGGTCCGCCATTCATCTCTGACTGATGAACGCAATACCAATCGGTCTGTCTGAATCGCATTGATGCTGCCAGGCAATGGTTGTGCCGATTGTCTCACCCGCAACAAAGAACGACAATAGCCAAGATGGTGGCCTTTGTTGCCACCAACAGCGTCCGTCGCTGCCGGGACAGGGACCAACGGCGAAATCGAATTGCCGCTGAGCTCAGCTCAGCTATCGCGGCGAAGAAGCTGAGAAATGAGTCGCAGAGGTTTGAACCGAGCGAGGCCGACGAGTTAGCAGCCCGCAAACGCAGGGTTGAATCGGATTCTTCTGCATGTCTTATATACCAACAACATCAGCCATGTATACTCCCGCTCACAGCGGAAAGAGTTGTGCCGCCAGAGGGCGATACACTGCCGGCGTTCGTCCGCGCGCGTATCGAGAGGATGGCGGAGAAGAGAACAGAGAAGCGAGCAAGGCGGCTCGAGAGGGAAGGTCGAGAAGCGACTGGGCGAGCTGGATATCCGTGACGGGGCCGAAGATCGCAGGGGTAGCAAAGGCGAAGCAGCCGGCACAGCTTGCTGTTCCCTGGCCCAGGTGGGCCGAGTCACCACCTCGTCTGCCTTTACGGTCCCATCGCTCTATGACGCTGGGTCTGGGATATCCAGACGGCTCCTTGCGTCGATATCGTGATTGAACCCCCGAGGCACGACTGTCTCCTGCAGACCTTGGGTCTGGATGATCCAAGCGAAATGCGAAGTGTCCAGATCCAGGTACGGACGCGAGCGTGCGAACTGCAGGCACTGGGTGAGGAGCAAGCAGTCGCTCCCAGACGGCCAGTTCGCGTACGGGGCGGGACCGTAGATATCGACCAGCTTGTAGTGGTCGAACCGCTGCAGTTGAAGCTCCGGGTTGTGGTGGCATCGAAGCTCCCAGTTGTCCGCCGTGTGGTCCATCTGTGAACCCATCGAGCGTGCGGCTTCCTCCGAGTTCCAGACGAAGCCTTTGTCCAGGGGGTCGTACCCCTTGTAAATCTTCCCGCCTTATGAGAATTGCTGCTGGATACGGGTGGATGCCTTTTCAAGCTCACGTCTGTTCAACCGTCCCATGGGTTGCAGCTGCATCTTCGCAAGCAGCTTCCGGCTGTACCCATTGCGGATGGCACGCATCACGACGTCTGGGATCTGCAGCCAGCTCGGACAGAACGTCATGATCTCACACATGCTGATCTTGATGCCTTGCGGCGGCTGTGTGTTGACGGGTGGACGACCGAGCAGGAAGTCCCCGTGCCCGGTGTTGCTGGCCCTATTCCGCCCACCGGCGGTACTGTTGTGCGCACGTCCTGCTGCAGGAGCTGGCGGGAAGAGTGCGTGGTATGGTGGCGACGCTTGTGGAGCAAAGCGTCGCTCGATGGGAACCCATGGCCGCCCTTCTCCGGGCGGTGGTGGCTGGACTAGTGGGCTAGGGGGCGGGCCAGGGGCCGGAAGGAGACCTGTCGGCGTGGCAACAGCCACAGGATTGATGTCGTCGTCCTCGAAGGCTATCCCTCTGTCCTCCAGCTCGCCCAGGTACCTGTCGACGACTTCAGGCCTCTGAGATCGTAACCAGCCTGCGAGGTTTGCATCAGGTTCTAGTCCAGAGGCTTCATGGCGGTTTGCAGCATCCACTTACTGGTACACGTCCTATGTCCGACCATGGACCTCGACGTTTGCGGCGTTGGAACTATGAGAGACGGTCAACAAGATGTCATTAGCCACGGTGGCGTGTAAGAGCTTACCGATCACGAGCTGGGGCTGGATTGCCGCCAGATATTCAAGCGGCGGCAGCGGGTTTGCCACTTGGAAACGGAAGTCGTACGCTGCGTCTTGTCAGTCTGAGGGCATTCGAGACGCGTTGAGGCTCTTACGGTCAAGTCTGACAATGGCATACTCGGCTTGCTCGTCGCGATTTTGCGACGCCGAACCACCGTCCATCTTGCTTATATGTGGTGTGTGTCCGGGGGGCGTTGAGATGTAACCCAGACGTCGTTCTACCCTGAGAATGATCAATGGACGGTTGATGCTCGATTGTATGAAGTGCTTGTGTGAAGGAGTCGTGGATGGATGAGGTGGATGTGTCGAAGATGGCAGCAAGAGAAGAGAACTTCACTTTACGAACGGAGAGGATCCGGTTACGTTGTCAGGCCGACAGCGCTAGAACAATACTGTCGTTTCAAAGCCCCGTGACTATCCTGGGGCGCTTGTGCAACGCTAAGGGGGGAGCCAAATGAGGAAAGTACGTGATCTGATGGGCGGCTTGTTCCGCAGGTCATGTCTACTATGCACCTCCTTCTGCGAGCCTATCAGCTGCGCCCCTGACATTTCGCGGCGAACACATAATATCTCGAGCAACCATCCTCCACTCACGCTGACTGTTATCCAGGATCACAACGAACACAAGCGGTAAAGCGACGTCAGTAAAGTCATGGCTCCAATCCGAGCCCTTACACGCGCTTCGAGCGGCAGCAAGACCGCAACAATCGCAGGTCTCGGTGGCGGTGCCGGACTGTTCGTGATCATCGTGATCCTCGTCATCGTCACCACGCGCTGTCTGCATGGGGACAGGCTCAAATCAACAAGGCCGCGATCCATGCTTGAACAGGATCAGATCCAGCTCACAGCTCAACGAGGAAGAAGTGAGAGCGAGGGCGTGGCGACGGAAGGTGCAGGAACCGAGGAGGCTGCTGGTGGGTTAGAGGGACCGCCTTATATCTGAGAACAGAGTCAGATGAAGCCGAGATGTCTTGTCGACAGAAAGACGGTATAAGAGCCCTGTCACCGGTCAACACGATGACTTCTTGTCTTCCCAAATATGTGCATCTTGTCGAGCCGCTCTGGCATGCCACGTATCGTACATCAAAGGTGGCGTAGTCGAGGCAATGAGGACCGATTCGAGCCAGATCAACAGATAGTAGTGCCCCTTGGACCAATCGCTCTTACGTACTTCAAGGTCTCAGTCCCAACGAGCATCTTACTTAATGAGTCATCACGGTTGGGAAGAGACTCGGGCTTGCGCGAGCTGCTCGCATGCCTCGAATCCGAATCGGCCTTCTATGCTACTGGAGTGTTCTTCAGCAAACTCGTATGGTCATGTGCATCACTGGCGAGAAGCAGCAAGCCTGTCAGAGCCATATGTTCGAACATCGTGTCACCGACTAGGTATACTGCCTTGTCTTGCAGTAACCCATGATCGCAACGTTCAATTGTTTCGCCTGATGTCAAAGCCGGTCTGCTCGGAAGCATCTCTGACCATCTGCATAACGTCCTCGGGCTTGGGTCGCGCATTGGCCGAAAACAGTTTCGAACTGAAACATTGCCATAAATCCAATGAATATCGAATGAGTAGATGTCCTATCAATTGGGGAGATGTCTTGGTTCGCTGCTGATCGAACGAAAGTAGCGTTGGTGTCATCTGTGCTTCCCTTGTCGCTTGTTCACGGGCGTGAACATGGGAGAGAATTCAAGAAGTGCCTATGCGCAGCTTGCCCTAGACAAGCACTGCATAACTGCCTTTCGGCTGTATGCACGGAAGTTGCCGACGCCCTGTGGGTAAGCAGACACATAGCTCCCGTGGCGGCCTGAATGGACATCGTCCTCCTCAAGAGAGCAAACCTGATCGCCTGTCCTCCGCGGCGTTGACAACGGCAAGGGTTTGACGCGCTGTAGCGTCCGGCGTACCGTTCCGCAAAGCAGCCTGACCTTGGCGAAAAGGCCATTTACCATCCGTCGTCGAGCGCCCGAGGAACTTCATAGACAGTGTCATGATCGCTTGCGGTATGGGCGAGCAGCACTAGGTGGTCTTCTGCATTTCCAATTTATCTCGTTATCTTAGCACTGCTCAAACTCACTGAACTGCTGCTTCCACTCCTGCTATGCACATCTACGTCAAGGGACACCCTAGAGCCTTTTTCCATTGTCGACATGACGCCAAAAGGCATGCTGAAGTAACCCTCCGGACTTGTCGTCCCGCTCGCTATACGACGATCGCGACCCGGTGTGCGAATCCGAATCGGGGTTCGAACCAGCTCTGGACTTCCTCGGCTACTCGAGACTCGACTACCACTGCCAAAAGACCGCCGATGCTGCCTCTGCGGTGCGGCAGGTAGTTCAAGCCGATTGTTGAGCCCCATCCACAGTTCCTCCTCATGATCATCACCTGCCAGTCTCCACCCGCCTACGCCCTCATAGTCACGGGTCGGCAAGTGCGCAGCCAGTGCGCCGAAATTTCCGCTCTGCGCAGGGCGCCGCATCGCTATCTCCGAGCTTACGGAGCTACTCCGCGATCGGTGCTTTGAATGATTCGAGCGCTCTCCGACCGGACTCGGCGGAGGGACTTTGACCCGCGGACCTTTCGTGGGTGCAATGTAAGCGTAGAGGAGCGCCGCGAAGAGCTCGGCGTAGACGATTGAAGCACGGAAGAGCAGAATCCAGAACGCAAATAGCGTTGTCAGAAGAGCGAAGACGGCCAGTGGAATGCTGAGAAGGATGATGAAGGGTGCGCCGACTGTCGCCATTATCTGGACCACGTTGGGGGCACGAGGGAGAGAGGGTTAGAGTTGCTGCTAACGAGCATCTTCTCTTGCTTCCAGCGTTTCAACGTTTCCTGTTCTTCATGTTCGCGTAGACTCCGTAGAGCAGGCTAATAGATGAGACGGGAAGGGATGAAGTGAACAGTAACCGGGATGTGCCGCGCTTTGTGCCTGAGGCCGACAATCCTGAGACCTCACGCGTGGCCATCTACATTCACGGTTGTACTGCATACACAGTTCATGCGCACATCTATATCTGACCGTCACTCACAGCGCCATCGTAGATCGAGCTGAATGCATGATGTCGGCAGAAAATGGCTCAGAAGACTTTCCTTGGCCCCTCTACGTCTTTGACGCTCACTGTCATCCCACAGACACTCTGGCAAAGCTGCTGTCGATCCCGAGCATGCGCGCGAGAGTGTTGACCGTCATGGCTACTCGGGCTCAGGATCAAGAGCTTGTAGCGGATGCCGCCGACAAATATGGCGTTTCTCAGTCCGATGCTGATAATCCCGAGATGGACTGGAGGTAGGTAGGCACTGAAGGTACTGCCTCCGATCCCCGCATGGCGAACACTGCTGATGTGCGGGCGTAGGGCAGAGCACAAGGTTGTACCTGCTTTCGGTTGGCATCCATGGTTTTCCCATCAAATGTTCGATGAATCGGAATACAACGGGGTGCGATCCCTCCCGGACGAGCAGAAAGTGGCCCACTATCAGACCGTTTTGACTCCGAAACCTGAAGACAGGAACTTCTTGCTGTCTCTGCCCGATCCCAGGCCGGTTGGCGACTTCATTGGCCAAACTCACGACTACTTACGTCGCTACCCTCTGGCGTTGGTTGGGGAAGTGGGCCTTGACCGTTCGTTCCGCATCCCGGACGCCTGGCTCCCTGAGCAAGCGGAGGGACGTAATGTTGCGCTTACGCCCGGCGGTCGCGAGGGTAGACGCTTGAGCCCGTATAGAGTCAACATGGAGCATCAGCGCAAAGTTCTGCTCACGCAATTGCGCTTAGCTGGGAAAACGCAGCGAGCGGCATCTGTGCACGGCGTCGCAGCGCACGGCATCGTATACGAGACTATTGCGGAAACGTGGAAGGGTTACGAGCGTCACGTACCCTCCAAGCGAGAGCGAAGAAAAGCCGAAGCCACTCCCAGTGAGTCGCCCGATGCTGGCGAAGGCTCGTCAGCACCAAAACCCTACCCACCGAGATTGTGCCTGCATTCATATTCCGGCCCGGCGGAGACAGTGAAGCAGTACATCGCTCCGTCTGTACCGTGCGAGGTCTTCTTTAGCTTCAGTGTTACTATCAACGCATGGTCGGAAAGCGGAGACGGGAAAGTCGAGGCGGCGGTGAGAGCCGTGCCAGACGACAGACTACTCGTCGAAAGCGACTTGCATACTGCGGGCGACCGAATGGACCATTACCTAGAGCAAGGCGTGAGGAAGCTGTGCAAAGTCAAAGGGTGGGAGCTGGAAGCTGGTGTGAAGCAGCTGGGTAGCAACTGGAAGAGGTTTGTTCTAGGCAATGGGTAACACACCTACGAGCATTTTCAGGCCTCACAACCACGACGATTGCTTCCCGTGGTGTTGTTTGTTCGCAGGGAAAGTGCGGTTTCCATATCTCCTGGCCATTATTTCCTGCTGCAACAGCCGGTTCTGTCTTTCACAAGTCTCAATTCACACTCTCATTCACGGTGTTCTACCTTTCAGGCTTGCGTGTTGTTCTCGTGTACGCTTCAGAACACGCGTTGTGTGCTTTCCTTAGTAAGGTGACCATGACAGCTGGTGTTCTTGTACTGTCTCAAAACACCATCTGTGTATCGCTCTTCATCTTACACAAAGGCCTTGTCTCAGGTCTCACTGGCAACAACATCGGGTGTTTGCAACTTTTCAAGGTGAGCCGTTTCATATATTGTCTCAGACACCATCTCCTCCGCCCATCGAATAAGCGTATATGAACGCAAGAAGAGCACATTCGAACAGGGGGCAGGCCGATCGCAGTCGTTCGTAACCCCCGCTGACCGATAGCATGGACGCATATCCCGATCTCAATCTCGGTTTCGACATCAACAACAACAACAACTACAATGACGCGCAAGTCCCGACCACCTACTACAGCCCATCGACGGCCTGCACCTTCATAACCGGGCTCTTCGGTCCCAGGACGCCCGCCGTACCCGTCTTCGGCACTGCCGCCGCACTGGACGAACTCATCTACATCACCGCTTTCCTGGGTCGGTATATCCAGGGCCAGGTGACGCAGAGAGCGGACGATGTTTTCCAGATCGCCTACGGCTGTCTACAGCGCTCTGGAGACTTTCCGGCGGAGACTGGAGCGGCGTCGGTCGAGCATATCAAGCTTTCGTCCGAGAGAGGTGGCTGGGCTCCTGGCATCGATCCTGCCGATTATCCCAGAGAGCCGGCGCACAGTGTCACGCACCTTGGCACTCCGCCGTTCAAAATGGTCGATGTCGACAAGGTGCTCGCTTTCTTGCGAGTGGCGGGGAAGTACCACGAATGGAACATCAGCGGCGGGCTGCTCGGATCACCACGCAGGTTCGTCTACCAACTGGGGATCGTGACGATGACCCTGAAGGGCTCCAAACCGTACTTCAAAGTGCAAGTGTTCCCCAGCGAACCCGGTGAGGTGGCGACGCATGCCATCTTCCTCTACCGCTGGTGTGTTCCGGATGCGAACGCCGTGGGCGGATTCAACGAGTACTGGCGCGGATTCGGAGACGGCAGAGATCCCAGCCCTCCTTTCGTGCACGAATGGCACCCCACCGCACCGCAACCAGCGAAACGAACACCCAAAAAGCGCCGCCGAACACCAGATCTTCTCGACGAACATGACGAACACGCAGGCCTCATGCCTGAGCGAATGCACATCACCCCGTCCCCACAAACCCACCCACCCACTCCCCACGCCCCCAAAAA
>Ga0058704_10000059_pt1 | contig 53168 bp, 46 predicted proteins | sample AgamicMgSfe_FD_71363 | JGI IMG/M metagenome (GOLD analysis project Ga0058704, IMG submission 71363) | Agave microbial communities from Guanajuato, Mexico - Mg.Sf.e | ecosystem: Host-associated > Plants > Phyllosphere > Phylloplane/Leaf | place: Guanajuato, Mexico | collected 2012-05-30
GCTTCGCTGGTCTTCGGGTTATCCTTGAGTTGTGGTGTCAGTAGCGATGCTGAGTCCATCAGAGCTGGCGACTTTTCAATCTCTGTTGGACCTTCTTTACTAAAGGACATCTTCTCGCCACCGAATCTGCGACGTTCAAGCCCCATATCCGCAGTCTGCAGCTCCCTGAGCATATCGTTCGGCCCACCCGGCTCTCTATTGATCTTATTATTGGCCACGGCGTGTACGAAGCTGCCCTCGATGCCGTCGAATGTATACGTGTAGACCTTGTACCCGCAAACGTAGTCCACTGTCACCCTCACGTTGCCGTCATGCTTGTTGCGAGCGAGGGCAGGCCCGTCGCCGTGCGTCTCCCAAGGGCTGTGAAGAACAGCAGGCTCGATTGGTGCATGTTGAGGGCGTAGGGTCCAGCTGCAAGACGGTCCATCGCATCGCCAATGACTGAACAGATATCGAGAGTTACACCTTCCGCACTGAGGGCAGACCACACCTCGGGTATTGATGTACCTTACATGATCGCCGAGTACCTTGCCAACATCTGGCAAGCTCGGTCGCACGCTATATGGCTCCGTCTCGTCCGCCCAAGGATGCCTGTGGAGGAGGAAAGCAGGATCATATGCCAGAGCACCGCAAGGCACCTCTCTTCCTTCGACTTGCCAGAACCTCATGCAATCGGCATTGAGGCACATCCACCCACAGAGATACACCTTGGGAAACTTCCGATGGCAAAACGTGCATATGCCGTGCTCGATCTGGCCAGCCTTATCTTGATGAGAATGCGCAACCTCGTTCTTGGGAGCGTGCCAGGCAGGTTTGCCTGAGTCGAGCCTCTCGAGCCGGTACTTGATCGTTGTCCATGCTCTGTGACCTTTGCCAGCCGTCTTCTCAGCCCACACATCAATCGGCTTGTACCAGCCGAGTACGCAATACCGATGGGGCATTTTCGTCAGTGCGCCGGTGTTTTTGTCGCCACAGATGATGATGAACGGATTCTGCAGGACAATGTCATTCTGCACGGATTGCACTTGGGCTTCGTCCATAGACTGATGCTTTTTCTGCACCATTTGTCCATTGGCGTCGCATTCCATGCCGCCACCAGCACGTGCGATGATCACATCGGAGTCCATGTACTCACGACAATGACCCACACCATCGAAGAGGAAAGCATAGACATGCTTGTCATTATGATGGCATCCGCCTTGCGGCTTCTTGAAGTACGGCACGGTCTCGCACAGTGCTTGACGGCTATCTGCCCAGACAAGCGGTTCACCCATCGGCTCCGGCTTTGTTGCGACAGGCACTCTGCTCGTCATGCTTTTCGATAGGTCCAGCATATCAGGGTCAATGTCAAGAAGGAAAGATGGCTCAGCGTCACTTGTCCGAGAGCTAGGCGGTGACAGTAACCCCCATTGTGACACAGTCCTTCGGCGGGACGTTGAGCCTTCTAGGATCTCGTCCAAAATGCATCTCAGCCGGAGCTTCACCACTTTTGACATCGATGACAGGTTTCGTTCTGGCTGTCTCCTTCGCCGAAGCGTTGACGTGGCAGCCCCTATATTCCGCTTCTGCGACTTCTGGCAAGTCTCGTAGTCGGAATCCATGGATTCTCTACCGTCCCCGGTCGAGGACGGAGCTTGTTCCGAAGTCATCTCCGCTTCTTCCCCAGCCACTGACTGTGCTGTCATCGCGATACGGTTAGCAAAGGCATGCTCGGTCAGATCGCCAGCCTCGTCCTCCTCCTCGAACTCCGTCAGACTGCTCGTGTCACTGTCCGCATCGTTTAGCTGCAGGACAGCCGTTGTGTCCTCGACCGATGGCTGCACGAGATCGCATGCGAGACGCTCAATTCCCGCGACATCTCGCGAGCTCAGGTCTGCCACTGTCGGCGTGCCAACGGCAAACGGCCGCTTCGTAAAGCTCTGCTCGTCCAAAGGTGGCGGTGTCGCACCGCACGAAGGCACAACACTGACTGAAGAACGTGGTTCCGAACATGCTGAATCCGACGCAGTACCAAATGGAGCCTTCTCGGAAGCCTTGGCCTTTTTCGTAGATGAAATGGTGCTCGTCGCCGCATTTGCGATGCGCTTCCTCTTTCTGCTGATCGACGCCGCCGGCCTGTCGGAAATAGCGTCAATGACCACTTGTGAGGTGGTGGGGAAAGGCTGAATATAGACCCAATCCGTCACTCGAGCCGTAGCAGCAGTGTCATTTTTGTCGTTGTAGGACGAGGCACTCTCGGTTCGCTTGCGCCGCGAATCGATACCTTCATCGGCTACTGGCGGTGAAGACTTTGCGGCAGCCGATGCGGCAGATCCGAGCCGTGGAGTTTCGAGTTCTTTCAAGGATTCCCTGATGGCGATGCGTAGTGACATGTCGTTATCGTTCAGCAGAGGGCGGGTTGGACAGGGCTATTGAGTTCTGATCGTGGCCCTAACTATCCACGTCGTCCGCCTTTCCGGCCCTTCTCATTGCAGAGTTGGCTGGTGAAAGTTATCACATTCTTGCCTGCATCTATGTATGGTGGTAGGTTGATGCAAGCCCGTCAACAGGCGAATCTTTGCCGGAGCCGTGGCTGAGCGCACCTTGGTCGATATGGGTATGGATGGTCCGGTCAGGGTTGAGTGTGCAGGAATGATGAAGTGAGGTTCAAAAATGACTGAGAGTGGAGGCTTGTAAGAGCTTGGATACTCGTGGGTAAGGTAAGATATCTGTCCGAAGGGACGTGCGGGGCGAACCTTCCAAAAGCGGTCGTGATGTAGCCGAGTGCAGCCAATCAGCAACAAGCATTTGACAGCTGAAGCGGATGATGAGCACGTGAGGGAAGACTGTGTCGGAGTGAATGACGTGAGTTAATAAGCTGTTGAAAATGAACCAACAGGCCAACCGACTGACAACTTCACGAAGGACTGGACGGGGACTTTGGATTGAGTGGAAAATTGAGTGGAAAATTGAGGCTTGACGAACAAAGATACAAAACTACCTAGGTACCTAGATACTTGAGCTTCGCCGAGAGGGCTCGAGCAGCTGCACCTCGTCGCCTCCGCTCCAAATCACGCGCCAAGCCTGATATGCCTTCGCCTTCGTCGGGAGATAACCCCATGCTCACAGGGAGATTGTTGCGGCAAGATCCACAACGCCGTAGGCTCGTCGATCGTCAAGGCACACATGCTCGTTGACAGATCAAGTATTGCCTTGGAAACAGAGGCAAGTGATTTATCCAAGGAAGTCGATCCAATGAATCCAATCTCTCCTTACATTCATCACCAGATGACGCGCTTGAGTCAGGTGGTTCTACATGTCCTCCCCTCCATGGATTGACAACGTGGCGCACATGATGGCGCATCTCGTCGTCACAGAGAAGAGGCTGGAGGATGCTGGCTAGTAAGACGCTCAAAATACCGACAGCATCCCATATAGGTGATGGAGCCGCCAAGGTAGTCCAGAAGAACTTGGTGGCGGCGTCCGGATAAGATAGCGCGTGACGGTCTGCCATACGTGATCGATGTTATCCCAGGTTTAGAACCCTCGTAGGGTCGCCGATGAAGCTGCGTCTGAACTCCACGATGTGGGCGGCAATGGCGGTTGCATCACGGCCCGCGTCGGTTTTCCGTAGTTGCTTGACAACCGCACCGAGGCCTTCACGCCACCTCTTCTCGTCTTCAGGGGTGTGTACGGGTGTGTTGTGGGTACCGAGCAGTCTCAAGAGATCGTTATCTGCATGGTTAATACCCTACGTCAGCTCCAGCAGTGTGTTTTCGAGACTGATTGACAAGGAAATGGAAGGGTGTGGTATATAGTACAATGTGCTGTCACTGCAAGGAGCCTTCGTGAGACGCACCGTTCAAACCCATCGTACTGAAGTGCTGGTACTCGCAAGCGCTGTCGTTACACTTGCTACCAGCAGCTTCCGAAGGGCAAAGGGGTCTAGTCGGATCTATGCTGTGACTGTACGTTATTGACTTGAAGCCGCCGGGGACGGTGGAGAGATAGTCAGGGTGATAGCGGTAGTCTCTGAATTGAGACAGCACGCTCTGATAGGGCGTATAATACGTCGTGGGTCTCGCGTCCTAATCTTACCGTCAATAGATGTCTGACCCCGTCGCAGCCGTCTCCACGCACCTGCTCATCCACCGCGGTCTGCTCGGTTTGCAGTGGCTGCAACTCAGGCGCGAGATTACCCTCCGTCAGAACTTCGGGCGCGTTCACGCTTGCGTCCTCGGCCTTCGTAGCTGCTTGATACTTATCGTCATGTTGTTCCGAATGAGGGCTGGTGGGCGGTATTGGAACCAGCTCACAGTCCTCAGGATCGGTGGCCGAAGCACTAGAAGTGTCATCCGATGGTTTCTCGCTGGTGCGTGCGCGGTCTCGACACGAGGCTCCCAGGGAAGCATGAGGTAGCGACTGCACGTTCCTGTGAGACAGCTCGTCTGGCTGGCCGGGATCGCTGTCTCCTTCCTGAGAACTCTCTTCCTCCATGTCCACTTCTTCATCTTCTTCGCCCGTCGCCGCATACATGCTGGTTTCTGTTTCAGCCACGCGTATGGGATTAACGGGATCAGATGAGTGGTTGACGGTGTTTTCGACGGGTGCCTGCATCTGCTCGCCACTAGATACCGTCATCGTTGCACTGGCAGAGGATGTTACGGAGTGGTCAAGAAGATGCTTCGCAAAAGGCTTGAGCTCGTTCGCAGAGTCCGGTCCTGCCAATTGAGGTTCACCCTGAGGTAAAGCACCAGACACCGCAGGCTCTACGCTGGTACTGGATTGCCGAGACCCGTTCTGTTTGAGTTCTGCAAGCCTCTGAACTAGCCTCTCCTTCTCTTGCAACCTGAGTAATCTAGCAGGATCTGAACTGGGAGGAGCGGGTTGGACCTTGACGGGTTCTTGTCGTGAGGCTTGCTGCTGCGTACTCGCCATGACGGCTTTGTGAGACGTAGATTGTGCTTGCACTGCCGGTATACCTGTGCCGGGAACTGGGACCTGAGCCGTGGCTTTACTCTTTTTGGAGTGAAGTGTGTGGCGCGCTAGCCGTTCAGCAAGCTCGCGCTTGGCTTCTTCAAGGTCGGCCATCTTCTTCGCATATTCAGCCGCACTACTTGGGGTTGCCACTGATGGTGTGCTTGGACCGGACACGGGCCTAGGTGGCAACCCTCCGAGCGGGTCGATACGCTGGGCGGACTTCGTCGCCGTGGGAGCGGGATGCCTTGCCTGAGTTGCGGGCGCGTCCAATTCCATTTCTTCATCCTCATCCTCGCTGACTTCGATTACCAGCTTCTCGCTCTCGCTATCGCTTCGACTTTGGCCGAACATAGGTCTCTTGGCGCTTGAAGCTGATGCAGCGGCAAAGTCGCTGTCGAAGTCTGCAGCGAGAGGACGTTTCCGAGATGCAGTAAAAGGCGCAGGTGACAAAGCGGGACTCACAGCGGCGACAATGTTAGCTGGTGGTGCAGCACTCGAAGGCGATGCGGCGACTTGTGGAGCCTGCGTGGATTCGTGTTGAACCTGCTGGAATGATGGTAGCGCGGTCGCTTGCTGCAGTGGCGTGCCGAACATGAACAAGCCTGGCAGGCTACTGAACGGACGACCTGGCTGTGCCGATGGTGGCGAGATAGTCGCCTGCACGGAAGATTGTGCAGCTTGAGCAGGCTGGGTGGTGATCACGGATGGAGAGCGAACAGGCTGGGCGGCTGGCCTTGTTTGCAAAGCAACGCTAGGAACCTCCACATTAGGTTCATTGGATGGAGTGGCAGGTTGAAAGGTGGCCTGTTGTGGTGTTGCTCGAGCAACAGGGTTCGAAAGGGGAATAGGGAACGGTAAAGGGCCGATGGGTGGCTGTGTGGAGCTCGACTTTGCAGCCTGCTGAACTTTCAGTGCTTCTGTTCTTTGCTTTATGGATCCTGCTCTATCCATGGACGTGGCTGCGATGTCTCCATTGCTGGACGCTGGCATAATTGCAGGGACTGCATGATGATGCTCATTAGCTTTGCGGGCTGGCGGCGCAGGCTTCTGAGGAGGCCTTGGAGCTGAAAAAGCGTTGCTGTTCTCGGGCTTCTTAGTGACAGCGGCTAACCTCGCGAGATACTCATTCCTCGCTGCATCATCTAGCTTTGCAGGGGCTATGCGCTTGGCTACAGAAACCTTGCGTGACTCTGCGGATTGCGCCTGTTGTCTCGGGATTGTCGCGCCGTTCATCGCGCTTTGAGCAGCCGCTGCGCCATTCAAGGAAGATGCGGCAAGTCTGGCTTTCTCAATGGGGAGGCCAAGCTGCTTGAACATGCGTCTAAGTGACCGCTGACTCGCAACCTCCTTGGATAGCTGGTCGAAAGAGTAGCCGGCTTTGTACATGGTCATCACGAACGCTTTCGCGGCTTTGTCTCGACCAAGCTTGTGTTGTCCATTCGTTTGGGGCCCAGAAAGCGTTATGGCACCCTGATTGAATGACTTGGAACCTTTGAGATTGCTCGAGGACGCACGATTCACACACTCGGAGGAACGTCTATCCGGCGCTGTCTGTCGGTAGACATCTCGCGGGCTCGCGCTGCGCTTGCGTGGTCCAGTGGGTGGAGGACGTAAGAAAGCCCGCTCTTTGCCGATGTCCGGGTCTTCGCCTTCCTCCAGCTCGCCTTCCTCTTTGTCTATGTCTTCAGCGTCCTGCGGCGAGTGAGTCGCGGCGCGGGAGTGACTGCGTCCCTCAAGCATGGTAGCGGCGGCCGGCGCAGGAGCTGCTGGAGCATCGTGAGCAGGCTGACCAGCACCCGGCATGGGCGGTACTGTCAAGCCACCTGACTGCAACAAGTGAGCAATGAGGTTGAGTTGCTCCAGTGACACGCCCTGCAACGCCGGCAGAGCAGTGAGATCCGCGCCTGACAGCTGCCCGGGCCACCGGGCTGCTTCTCGTTGAGTCTCCGCCGATACCGGTACGTTGTCATCGAGCGGCCCGTGCGACGGCTGAACGCGCCGTGCGCCTGGCATGTGATGACTGGATGGCACGATTGGTGGATGAGTGCCACCCAGGTCGAAGGCGAAGGGAACATTCTGCGACATGACGGATGCTTGCGTATCAGGGTGAGGTCAGCAGACAGTGCACAGGCATTCAAAGAGAGTAGACCAAGAGAGCATGAGGCAGTACGACGGCGCCGAAGTGGAGTGAAGCGCAACCGTCGTTGCTCCAGTGCTTTCTGCACCTCGCACAACAACACTGCACGTATCTGGCGTGTTTCTCCTCGTCAGCGCGCTTCACGCCGGTGCCGTACGCCAACTGGGCCGCTCGGGCACGTGTCGTCGCTGCCCTTGAATCTGATGTCTTTTGTCCGCCTCGACCGCCGCTCGCTGAGCGTGATCCGGTCGCTCAACACCGTTGACGACGCTTTGTGCAGTGCAGGTGAGGTCGGAGTCGATATCACGTTGTCCAGAATTGCGGAAAGCTCGGGGGTGTCGCTCATCACGTGCCTTTGCGTCTTTAGCGCGGCTCCTGCCAAGTCTAGCTCGTTGTCCCGGGCCCGGTTTGGGTACACAACACAAGTAAACATTGCTGAAGCGGCGCTCCAACATCCAACACACGACGTCCAACGACGGCACGACTGTACGCCTTCATCCTTTTGTGGTCGGGGGGTTGGCGGTTCTGTACATACATACTTGACACCACGTGCCTTTACCGATTGCGCATTCCTCTACCGACGCCCAATGGATCGCTGAAGTGACAGGACGAATGCGCGCTGGAGGTCACGCGCTCAACCACATAACATAGCGCAACGCAGTCCAACCCCGGACATGAGCACGCAAGCACAGAATGGTCCGCGTTGGCGGAATGGTCCTTTTGCCGGCGGCAGAGCGATGGAAGGCACGCCGTCTCCAGGACCCCCTCCGGGACACGCCAGGTCCAAGTCGAGCATCATGCTCCAATCGCCCACATCTCCACCAATACCGAGCGGGCATGCGCGCAACCAGTCCGTCTCCGATCTCGTTTCCGGCCTGAACACGAGCGATTCGCGACGACCGCGTGGTGGGTCAATACGAAATAGCACTCCGGGCGGTACCTTCGCTCCTCAGTTCATCAGAGTAGAAGGTCTTGATGGTGCAGAAGACAAAGTACGCGGCATAGAAGGCGAAAATGACTTCTCCGGCAAGAGGTATGTCTGGGTACAAGATCCCAAGACAGCTTTCGTTCGTGGATGGGTGGTGGAAGACTTGCCAGACGGCCTGCTCCGTGTGCAGTGCGATGATGGCAGTCAACGCGAGGTTCTGGCAGATAGTGTGGACAAAGTCAACCCGGGCAAATTCGACAAGGCAGACGACATGGCAGAGCTCACTCACTTGAACGAAGCGTCGGTGGTGCACAACCTGCATCAACGGTATCAAGCCGATCTCATCTACACGTACTCCGGACTGTTCCTCGTAACGGTCAACCCATATACGCCGTTACCGATCTATGGGCGCGACTACATAAACATGTACAAGGGCCGGAATAGGGAGGACACGAAGCCGCACATTTTCGCCATGGCCGATGAGGCGTATCGAAATCTGGTTGATGAAGGGACCAATCAGTCGATCCTGGTCACCGGAGAGTCTGGTGCTGGTAAAACCGAGAACACCAAGAAGGTCATCCAGTACCTGGCCGCAGTCGCCGTATCGGACACGCCTCGTGCGAAGAGCGTAGGCAGACAGCACTCGAACCTCTCCGAGCAAATTTTACGCGCCAATCCCATTCTGGAAGCGTTTGGCAATGCGCAGACCGTTCGGAACAACAACTCGTCACGTTTTGGCAAATTCATTCGCATCGAATTTACTAGGACTGGCCAAATTGCCGGCGCATTCATCGACTGGTACCTGCTGGAGAAGAGCAGAGTCGTGCGGCTGAGTTCAAACGAGCGGAACTACCACATCTTTTACCAGTTGCTGCGCGGTGCGGACCCAGCAATGCGCAGAGACTTCTTGCTTGGCAGCATGGGGGTCGAGGACTTCGAGTATATCAGGCATGGAAACGATATGATATCTGGCGTATCCGACACGGACGAATGGAACTCACTACTGGAAGCTTTCCATGTCATGAACTTCTCTGACCAGGAGCAGAAAGCGGTGCTGCAGACCATTGCTGGTATGCTGCATCTCGGTAACATCACAGTCATGAAGGAGAGCCTACGCGCAGACCAGGCGGCGTTGGCCCCAAATGCCGAAGAGTCCGTTCGCAAAGCCTGTCATCTGCTTGGAATCGATTCGAGCGCTTTCACGAAAGCTTTGTTACATCCACGCGTGCGAGCCGGCCACGAGTGGGTCGAGAAGGTCCAGACGCCGGAGCAGGTCCGCCTCGCTATCGACGCGCTTGCCAAAGGTATCTACGAGCGAGGCTTTGGGGATCTGGTGAATCGTATCAACAAGCAGCTCGATCGCACCTCTTCCGGCGCTTTTGCGGATGATACCTCATTCATCGGTGTCCTCGACATTGCTGGGTTCGAAATCTTTGAGGAAAACAGCTTCGAGCAACTCTGCATCAACTACACCAACGAGAAGCTGCAGCAATTCTTCAATCACCACATGTTTGTCTTGGAGCAAGAAGAGTATGCGCGGGAACAGATTGAGTGGAAATTCATCGACTTCGGACGGGACTTACAACCCACGATCGACCTGATAGAGGTGACGAACCCCATCGGTATTTTCTCCTGTTTAGATGAGGACTCGGTGATGCCGAAAGCGACCGACAAGAGCTTCACGGAGAAATTGCACCATCTCTGGGATCGCAAGACACCCAAATACAAACGGTCCTTGCTCAAGCAAGGTTTCATGCTCACCCACTATGCGGCCGAGGTCGAGTACTCGACGGAAGGCTGGCTCGAAAAGAACAAAGATCCGTTGAATGACAACATCACCAGACTTCTTGCTGCGTCTGGCAACAAGCACGTCAGCAACCTGTTCTCCGATTGCGCGGACACGGACCATGCTGGTGAGGGCGCCGCCAGGAACCGTGTCAAAAAGGGCCTTTTCCGTACCGTGGCGCAGAGGCACAAAGAGCAGCTCTCTACACTCATGGGCCAGCTCCATTCCACTCATCCGCACTTCGTTCGTTGCATCTTGCCTAACCATAAGAAGAAGCCAAAGCAGTTCTCTGCACCGCTCGTTCTGGATCAGCTTCGCTGCAACGGTGTACTGGAGGGTATCCGTATTGCCCGAACAGGTTTTCCCAATCGCCTGATGTTCGCGGAATTCCGCGCGCGTTACGAGGTGCTTTGCTCTAATATGCCCCGAGGATACCTGGAGGGCCAGGCGGCCTGTAAGCTCATGTTGGACAAACTCAATCTGGATCGCAGCTGGTACCGAGTCGGCCTTACCAAGGTCTTCTTCCGTGCCGGTGTCCTTGCCGAGCTCGAAGAACAACGCGACTCGCTCATCCGCGACATTGTAGAACGCTTCCAACGTGTTGCACGTGGCTTTGTGCAGAGACGGATGTTCAAGAAGCAGCAGCACCGTGCTGAGGCCACAAGGGTTATCCAACGGAACTTCCAAGTTTATCTTCAGATGCAGGCGAACCCTTGGTGGCGGCTCTTCGTGCGCATGCGACCACTGCTTGGTGCGACACGGCAATCGAATGAAGTCAAGAAGCGAGAAGCGGAGATCAAGAAGTTGCAGGAAAAAATGCTTCTGGAGGAGCAAAGCCGAAGCAAGTTCGAAGAGGAAAGAAGGCGCGCCGAGGCGGACATCCAACGCATACAGCATACTCTGGAAAGTGAACGCGCTCTGGCCCTGGACAAGGAAGAGATCTTTCGGAGACTGCAGGACCGGGAGGCGGACTTGACTGAAAAGTTGCAAGGGGCGCTCGAAGATCAGGATAGCTTAGAGGGACAGATTGATGGACTGATGGCAGCTCGCAAGGCCGCTGAAGAGCAAGCTGAGGAGCGACGCAATCAACTCGAGCAAGCCGGACAGATCATTACCAAACTCGAAGCCGAGAAGAACGATCTCATCGATCGCATCGACGAACTGAACGCGCACTTGGAGGCCTTGGAGAAGAGCAAATCGATGCGTAGCGAGCAGGAAGAGGCCCTACAACAGGAGATCAGAATGCTTCAGAGCCAGCTGAGCCTGAAGGAGCGCAAGGCGCAAGACTTGGAGACCAAGTTGTTGAAGAACGACCAGGATCTGGATATCAAGCTCGCAAGTGCCAGCAAAGATCTGCAAGGCTCGAAGAAGCAGATCCGTGACTTGCTGGATGAGAACAGATCGATCAGACAGCAAATTTCGGACCTCTCGTCTACGTCGGCAAGGTTTGAGGACGTTATCCGCCGCAAGGACAGCGAGCTTGCGATCTTGAAGACGGATCTAAGACAATTCCAGGACGATCGCAGGCGATTTGAGGACGAGAAAAGCTCCCTTACGACGAAACACGATAGCGTGCAGGGCCGACTCAGACAAGTACAGGCAGAGATGGAGGCGATGAAGACTCAGCAAGTACAGCTCGAGCGCGAGGCTGCCGACGCCAAGCGCGCGTTGGACGAGCAGATGTCGAACAACGCCCAAGTCGAGATGCTGGAGGCGCAACTGCATGATATTAAAGGCGAACTCTTCCAAGCCCAAACTGACCTCAGCCGGGAGCGTCAGTCGAGAGATGATGTCAAGCGTATCGCGACGGCCGAGTACGATGATCTCAAGCGGGACTTTGACGCTCTTAACGAGTCGAAGGTCACGATTGAGAGGGAAATGTATAGTCAATCGGATCTGACGCGCCGGGCCACTGGCGCTCGTGAGGCAGCCGAGCAGGAGCGCAAGGACTACCAGAGCGAGCTGCAGAGTCTGCGCAGGAAGTTCATTGAGCTGCAAGAAGCGAAGATCGAGAGCGAGGCTGCTGTGGAGAAAAACATCACGCGTCAAGCGAACGAACGCAATGCGCTCGTTCGGCGAGAGCTGGACGCGAAATCACAGTATGCTGACGGGCTTGAGTCCGAACGCACCCACCTGACGGGCGAGGTGCAGCGTCTGAAGCAGCTCATCGCAGATTCTGACATGTACAAGCTCCACCACGATCAGGACAAGCAACGCCTCGAGCGCGAGATCATCACGGTCAAGGGTCGACTGACCGCGTCCGAGAACGACAACCGTGCCTTACTGAATAAGGTTCAGCAGAAGAACTTGGACATCGCTCGCTCCAACTCACGGGTCAGTGACACACAACGTTCCCGGATCACCCAGTTGAGCCAAGACAAGTCGAAAGTGGATGAGGAGGTGAAAAGGTTGCAGAGGCAGCTCAATGACGCGCAGCTGACCGTCACTTCGCTCGAGAAGCAGAAGGAGAAGCTGGCGCTGAATCTCGAAGACTTGAACCACGAAGTTGACCGTGAGCACAAAACCACAAGGAACGCCGAGCAGCAGTCGTCAGCGGTCAACCTGCAGCTGGCGGAAGCGAATCGAAAACTGGAGACCGAGAGGCAGCTGCGCACTCAGGCCCAGCAGAATACCCGGACGGCACAGACTGCAGTAGACAACGCAAATCACGATCTGAATGAAGCTCACGAGCAACTCAGACTGCTGCAGAAGGTCTTTGATCCGGAGCGTGGCAGGCTCCCTTCGAATGTGGACGGTTCGAAGCCTGATCTCCAGAAGACCATCGACATTGCACAGAAACTCGAAGCATCAGAGCACGCCCTCCGCCTCGCCACCGACCGCTTCTCCCGCGCCGAGGCTCAACTCGAGGACCTGCGAACCCAGCATCAGGATGACATGCAAGAGAATGATTTCCGACACCAGAGCTCCAAGCGTGTTCTGTTGGAGGAGATGAACGCAAGTCAGGTTAACGCCCGGTCTTCGCCCAGCCATCTCCGCCGCGAGTGGCAGGACAACCGCAAGCCGTTCTCGCCTGCCACTCCCGGCACGCCGACCAACCAAAGACACATCAGCAAAGCAAGCAACGACTCTGCTCGGTCCGACCGCACGGTCGACACCGTGACATACAACAACCGAATGGACCTGGCGGCGGAGCTGGAGCTGATGCAAAACCAACTGCAAATGTCCGAGATGCGGAACCGGCACTTGCAAGCGGAGGTCGACCGGAGCCCGTCGAAAGCTAGTCGGCAGGACGAGAGCCCGTCGATCAGAAGGGTGCAGAAACTCGAACGGGAGAATTTCCGTTTGCACGACATGCTTGACGATTCGGCCAAGAAGGTTTCGGCGCTTGAGCAAAGCATTCGGACCGGTCAGCTGTCGCTCAAGGAAGTGCAGACGAAAAGCCACGAGGAGCTGTACGACCTCATCAACTCGCAGGAGCAGTCGCGCCGGTCTGTCTTGACTTCGCACAACGCGGCGGTTGCCGAGCTCGCGGACGCCAAGAATGCCTTCGACGAGGTCAAGCAGGCCAAGGCATCGACCGAAGTGGAGCTGCGGGATGCAACTTCCGAGTTGGCCGACGTTAGCTACGAGCGTGAGCAAGAGGCGGCCAACCACTCTCAGCTGCTTCAGGAGTTTTCCGACCTGCAAATCCGCCTCGACACCGAAGCGTCGAAGCTGATCGACGTCACCTCCAGCCTCAACCTCTACAAGTCCCGCGCAGATGAGTACTTCGAGAAGCTGGAGCAGGCGGAGATCGCGGTCCTGAAGGCTTCTCGGGCTGAGCAGTTCGCGAAGTCGCAGGCGAAAGAAGCCGAGGAAACGTGCGCGGGCATCATGTCCGAGCGCAAGCAGATGGATATGCTCGTCGAGGACCTTCAACGCCAGACTCAGCAATACGAGGAGAAACTCGAGGACGTCTCGACGGATCTGGACAGTGCGCTGCAGGCCAAGAAGCGGCTGCAGAACGAGCTGGAGGACTACCGGTCACAGCGCGCCATGGACATCGAGGATAAGGAGTCCTCGGTGGAGCAGACGCGCAAGAAATACCAGGCGGAGCTGGCGGCCCTCAACGGCGAGCTCGAAGTCGAGCGTGACACCGTCATCCACGCACGTGGGGAGAACGGCCGCCTTCGCGACGAGCTGGAGGAACTGCGCAGCAAGTGGGACGACGAAGTCCTCAACAGCTCCACCTGGGCGAAAGAAAAGTCTCGGCTGGAGGTCGCATTGCAAGGTTTGTCCGACTCGCGCGACGAGGCGGTGAACGCGCACAACGACGCGCAGGGCAAAATCGTGGACTTGTTGGGTCAGGTGCGGGGCCTACGGACTCACGTCGACGATGTGGCGGCCGAGCGCGACATGCTGGTCAAGGAGAAGAAAGGCCTGGAAGCCCGACTCGCGGAGGCGGCGGACCGGCTGGAAGACTTGTCGAAGGACGGGTCACCGTCGAAGCGGAATGCGGCCTCGCTTGACCGCGAAGTCCTCGATCTCAAGTCCAAGCTGGCGCATCAGGAAGATGTGGCCGCTGCGGCTGTCGGGAAGATGAGGCGGGCCGAAGGACTGGTGCAGGAGGTGCAGAAGGACATTGCTATTGCCCGCGAGGCGGGCGTGCAGCTGCACCGAGAGAAGGCTGGGTTGGAGAAGACGGCCAAGGACCTGCAATTGCGATGCATCGACTTGGAAACGAAGGGCTACTCGAGTGGCAGCCAAGACATCCGCTTCTTGCACGGGCGGGTACAGGAGGTAAGCGATCTTCGCACCGACATTCCCAAGTGACTAGCTAACAATCTCCCGCAGCTCGAAACTCAACTCGAGGACCTCGAGCAAACCCGCACGACCGAAGCCCGCGGCGTCCGCAACGTCGACCGCACGGTCAAGGACTTGCAAGCCCAGATCGACCGTCGAGAAAAGTCCGCGCAGCTCCTCACCGACAACCTGAACAAGTCACGTGACAAGGTCGAACGCCTGCTGCAGACGATCGACGAACTTCAAGCCTCGGACTCGTCCGCGCAACTCTCCGCCAAACGCGCCGACCGCGAGCTGCGCGAGGAGCGCGAGAAGGCGCTCCGTCTGGAACGCGAGGTCGAGGGCCTCCGGGCCACGAACCGGGAGCGTGAGCTCAGCGTGCGCCGGAGTGGCACGCTCGCAGCCCTCAGCGACAACGGCGGTGGCAGTAGGCGCGGCAGCTCCATCGGCGTGCCGTCGCACAACGGCGACGTAAAGCTCGAAGTGCCTGCGCGCAAGAGTAGCCTGAGCAAGGGTTTTTTGTGAGTAATGGCGCGTATGGCGTACGGTACATACGGGTGGGCCTGAAGTCCAAAGCGTTTTTGTGACGCGGGCGTTGGATGAGGCTGGCGGCGGACATTGGGGTGGGCAGGCAAATGGGAGGGTTTTGATGCCAGGGATGGGTTTTGGGAATGAGCGGGCCTAGGGGATCTCTGGATATTGATTATTGTATAGGTTTCGTAGACGCGTGCATTTATCGAGGCCCAGCACATGGGAGGATGTGTTGTATTCAAGGATAATCAGTGATCCTTCTTCGTTTCATGTTCCTAGCAACGCGCGTAGCACGAGATAACCGCCGATGATCCCGACGATGGTACCGGCCAGTAGCGCCTCGCCTTCCCATGTGAGACCGAGGTACGCGGCGAGGCCGACGAGGACTTCGTAACGTCTAGCGGTGGCCCGACGCTGTCTCCAGTCCTCTCGGATCCGGAATGGAGGTTCTAGATCAGCATTGACGGGTTTGCTGGGGATTGAGAACGACAGCGCCACGGGACGGTGGTCGCTCGTCGGCTGCACAGGTAGGGCAGTGTACCCAAATACGGTCGGAGGCGCAGAGGCCAGGTACAGGATCCGGTCGCACCAGGAGGGAGTCCTGTGCTGCGCCCATAGCCAGACTTCCTCGTCAATGTTTTTAATGTAGGTTGTGTTGTTGACCCTTCCGTCTGCCAGTCTCCGGGCCGTGGAGTCGGTCGCTGACGCCACGTGCTTCTGCGCGGCATCCGAGTACTTGTACGTCGGCGGAAAATCCACCGGCGCTTCGTCGAGGAGGTGTAGCGTGTTGCCGTTCTTGCGTTCACGATTGAGCTGATCCTTTTCCAGCCAGTGGCTGTGGTGACGAGAATCCGACGTCGATTCCACCGGCTGAGGCCAGTCAGAATGCTGGTGGGGCTTGGGTGGCTGATCGGACGTCCGGTAGTTCAGATCTCCAGCAAAGTAGATATGGGATGGTGGTTGGAAGAGACTGCCGCGATCTTCTCGATCGTTATTCGCGAGGAGAGGCTCGCTCTCGGGTCCTCCGCCAATCCTCGCCGGTCGCCCAGTCCCCGCCATGGGCTCCTTCTCAAACACCAAGCCTTCGCATATACTCTTCCAGTCTTCATTCCTCCTCTCCCAAGCACTTTCCATCGGGGCCAAGTGCGCCGCAACGAAACTGATCACGTTCTCCTGCCTACCGCCTCCACCCGGTGCAAGTCCCAAGCGTACGCCTACCGCTCCTTTATTCCCCATCTGCCACAGCCCTACCCCAACACCAGCAGTCTGCATCCATCCAATCCGCTTCTCGGAACCTCGTCGCGCAAAGACCATGATCGAGGTCATACCCACATTTCGCACAACCGCAGTGTCATACTGGGTGGTCTTGCCGAATCGGTGGGACGTGGCCTGATACACTGCCTCTGCGAAGCGCGCGAAGTATGGAGCGAGCAGTGATCCTCCTAGATAGCTGTACCCGATCGGGGCGATCTCTTGCAGCGAGAGCACGATGAGCTCAGGGGGGACATCTTGCTGCAGGGCATTGAGGAGGTTGGCCGCGAAGTATTCGACGTCGATCAGTTTGCGGCCGCAGTTGAAGGTGGTGATGTAGCAGTTGAGGTCTGCCATGGCTGCAGTCGGTTGGGAGAAGATGTGAAGGGTCGCGTGCGTACACGTCGTGAACGGAGGTGGTGGGTTGGATGAATGGAGAGCACGAGACGTCACGGGCGTATTGGATCGTGCACGGCGAGACTGTGGGGTTGGCGATCCAGGCACACGACTCACACGCGACTGAGCACAAGTGACATGATACATATAGGAGGTGACGACCTTGAAGCATACATACGTTATGTCTCCTACATAATCCCGAGGACGAAAGAGAAAAGACCAGCTTAAGAAGTGAGGAAGGACCACATATTTTCACGCTCCTGGAAATGCAGGAGAGCACCAAGACAAAAGCCAAAGTGCTCAATCCATCGGTAGACCAAGCAGAAAAAGCCCGAAGTTCCCAGACCAGAGTACCACGAGTGGTTAGCAAGGAGAGGGCTGCCTGCGGCGTTCACGGCGTCTCCGATCTCTTCACGACCCAGCAAACACTTTCTGGTAGCGGACGGTCTCGTTGCCCAACGTTGATCGACGATATGCGAGTTCCAGAGGACGAGGGCGCTTCTGCGGAAAAAGGTGGTGTTGGGCGATAGGTCAGGCGGCTCAAGCCAAGTCACATTTTCATTCCAGGAGGATTTTCCTTTTTCTTTTTTTTTTCTTCTGTCCGCCTGATGCCAGGAATCTATCCCCCTCACACCCACCGAGGTTCATCGGCGCAGGAATGCAGGTTCGAGAACGCTCTCGCGGCCACGCGCATATGGATGCAGTCAGCAATGAATAGAGTGTGCGTACAAAAAGTACCCACGGCAGCACCGAAGCGAAAATTGCGATGCGATGCTGTACACAGCTAGACCCATTGTGGTTCGGTAGTCCGAGACGGACACATGACCGACCACATGCGAGGTCGAAGGTAAAAAGGGTATGTACCTCGTTGCTATACGTGGGCAATTCCCTACTCCCATCCCACTAAGGATTCGCTAAAGAAACCACAACAGAGGTACAGTACAGAGTACACTCCACAGCAGATCAGATTGCGGCCGCCCGCGATCTCCGCTTCATCAGGATCTCATCAATGGGAAAACAGGACAGCTTTTGTAGATGTATAAGCCTGAGAGATTCGTGGATTCGTTGTGAAGCGATGAATGTTTGTACGCACACTGCACGCGCATATAATAAACGGGTATCATGGTTCCATATGCGCCCGCCCCCTTCACACCGCCCCTTCAATGTAAACAAGTCAAAAAGGAGAAGAGAAGAAAAACGCCCCCAATCACGCATTTCATTCATTCATCAACAACCCCCCCTTCCAATCCCTCGTTGTCCACTATGGGGTAAACACTTTAGCCGCCGGAAGGTCAATCCAGTGGCTACCCCCTCCATCCGTCATTCAGTTGATTAGTGTTTCGGGTCGGATGGATTTCGAGTCCTCATCAGAGGGTGTCCGAAAATGCGATGCCGTTTTCTGATCAATCATCCATTCATCAGTTCATTCCACGGTAGCCCTGGTCATCTTAATCTGCCGGACCAGTTCCGTCGCCGGTGAGATGGCGGAGGAGATAGGGCGGTCGTGATTTCTGTGGTATGCCACGCCTCAAGCGAAACTCCCGTAGTGTAGAAGGCCAGCTTCTGGACGAGCGTCGAATGTCGTGGATCGAAATGGCTTGGCTTGGCTACTCTGCTAGCAATCGTCGCTGGAACAGAAAGCCGTTCACACCGGAATCCCACGCTCGATTTTGTAGAGCTCGCGCGCGAGGCTCGGCGTGCCCTCGATGATGCGGTACACGTCCCCAGTGTTGGCGAGCTGGGGGTGGCTCTTGAACGCCTCGAGCACGATGTCGCGCAAGCCCCGGTCCGAGTCGAGGGTGGAGCAGTAGACCTCCTCGATGGCGTCGGCGAAGTCGGGCGAGTCGTAGTGGCAGGCCATGGCCCTTTCGAACTTGCTCCGGGCGACTTGTTTGAGGGAGGGGATGTCGTACTTTTCCGCGAGGGCGTAGACTTTGGTGTGCAGGAGGAGGTGGGACTCGTCGGCGTCGGAGGAGGAGGAGGCGTCGTCCTCGTCGCTGTAGGAGTCGTAGTCGCTTTCGGTGTCGGAGACGAGAGGTGGGGTCTGGGCTCGCGCGTGGATGGGTGGTTGCGGGGTCTTCAAGGGGAAGTCGAACACGCCGCGGGCGTCGGATGTGGAGGATGTGGGCGGCGTGAGCGGGGATTGAGGGGGGTAGCACCCGGCGGCGGCCAGGAGTGGGTCTTGTACGAGGGACAGGTCGAGCCGCTTGGGCATTTTCCGCCTCGCGTCGGAGAAGGCGCGGTGACGGAAGACCGTCGGTCGGGGTGATTTGGGCTCGTTGAGGTAGTCGAGGTGATAGAAGACTGTTGGGAGAGAGTTTGTCAGAGGTTTGAGCGTGGGTACGTGGGTTCGCCAATCAAGGGACATACAATGGATCATCTGGTTGACGGCTTCTTCGTCGTCCTCGCTCAAGTCGATGCTTCGGGTTTCAGCTTCCCGGAAGGCGTAGCTGCAGGCACCGTCGAAGAAGCCGCTCCTCGAGCACACGATGGCGCGGTGGACGGCCCATTGTCGGTAGTTGCATGTGATGGTCAAGTCGGAGTATTTGCCTCCCACGTGAAGTCTGCCGCGAGCGTAAGCACCGCCCATTGTAATAAGAAGACAGGACACGCGATTCTGCAAGGACTTGGGGGAAGAGGACTCACGCGGACAGCGCATTTAACAGATCGGTCTGCGGGCAATCGACGGGTGACGCTGGACAGATGACCGTCGCCATCGCGGGCAGTCCGGCCTTGCAGCGTATTCTTCTTTGGTTAAGCGATGTATTGGGGAGCCGTTCAGTCCGAAGGATCAAACCTGGAGAGCCGACCTGGAAACCGGCACGCCGGTTTGTCCGTTTTGAAACCGGACTCGACAAAGATCAGGTCGGAATCGAAGTGGGTTGCTGTTGTAACTTGTGGTCACTGGTGAAGCACGTTTGAGGGAGGGTGAAGACGCGACGAACGCTATATAGGCAAATCAGCAACCCCCAAGCTCTGGGTGTACGTAGTAGGTAGGCCGCCGGGCGGGTAGGGAGGGCCTGACCTTTGCCACTAGAGCAGTCTTATAGGACGGCGTCAAGGGCGGCTTGGCCGGGGTATGGCAGCTAATAAAAGGAGGGCGAGGACGCGCAAGAGCCCATCATGATCAGGGGCGGGTTTTGTTTGCAGTCAGTATGTACTGGGCCATATGTCGATGCCGTGCGGTCTGCAGCTGGCCAGGGCCGGCGCCAGCTCCACTACTCTTCCCTCCCTCCCATTCATCCATCATCAGCCTCTCGACCCTCTCCACATTCCAGCCCACCCACACGCACTCGAGTGCTTGGCGCTTGGGGTCTTAATTCGCGACACGTGCGCTACCATAGCTCTGTCGTCCCGGCAAGCGCCCTCCGTTCCACACGCGTACGCCGCTGGCCGAAGGAACTTGGGACAGTACGAATCCCCGGGCGGCAGTGAGCCTGAAAACGAAAAGACCTGTTCCATACACAAAACGCAATGAAAACAGAAACACCGCCCACCAATCGAATTGATATTCATATGACATAAAGCCTACATGGTAGTTCGGCGCGAAGAAGATCATAAAATAAGATACCTTACCTAGATATGCAGCATGTCGATCCCCCACCGCTCCTCTCAGCACCCCGCCGTGCAAAATCAAAGCTAGGTATTTGGCGCACGGGCACGGCAGCGTTTCGACCGACGGACGACTTCCACGCACTGTGTGTGCTCAGTGCTGCGGCTCCCCCGGTCTGGACGTGACGTGACCTCGCCAATACTGAAAGTCGGGATGCGCAGTGGCCGGTGTTTGTTTGTTGTTGTGGAGAATGACCGTTTGGAAAAAGGGTCGAGACCCAACATGCCGTGAATGTGATCACACGGGCGGCACAAAGCGGACAGTCGGGATGTGTCTCGCCGACGTCCCGTGTTCACGGTCTGTCGCACATGCAGGTGGTGACATGGCACCGCAAACCAGAAAGGAACCCTTCCCTCCTCTGAGTCTCACGTCAACAGACAAGAGGTAGACATTACTTGAACGCATTAAGTCCCAACCTCAAACGCACTCGATCGAGGGAACGGTTCATCGACATTCGAGCCACGTTGGCATGCCAGCAGTCCCCTGCCCTATAGCCGTGACGAAGGAGGCAATAGCAAACCGCGTCTCTCATCACGCAAAGGAAACTTTTCTCGGTAGCGATTGCTCCAGTGGTTCCTCCCCGACATCCAGGGTACATTCACGTACACCACACATGTGACATGCGTCACGCCGCTGTCGGTATCCTAGGTCCCAATGTTGTCCGCCATGATGAGAGAAAAAATCGGGCACACTGGCAGTCTCGCCTTTTCCAAGCAACAGAGCGCCGCCGCCGCCGCTCTCCGTTGCGCTGTACGAAAGTACCTCACACGGTCAGCAGCAGCAAAACGCTTGCACCGCTAAGAGAGGTAGACGTGGGTTTCTGCAGCCCTGCCGCATTGGTCAGCTTCTGGGCCCCCGCCTCCGTCCCCCCACACGGTACACAAGCGTCGCCTTCGTGCAGCCGCTGCAGTGGGGTGGTGTGATGAATCGCAATGCCTATTGTATAGCATTGTCTGTTTCCGGCATCCCGCTGGCGTCGTGCGGACAAAGATTCTTCGCTATGAAGCTCAAACGTCAAAAGGTCCACCACAATCGTTTGTCGATGCGAGCATGATGAATCGCGAGATCCTTACAGTAATGCCCACCAATAAGACGAGGAAGACGCGTTTGCGACTCGCATGATCTTATTGCAGCAGGGCATAATACTCGAAGTCTCAAAGCGTTGGATGCGTGCAGTTCGGGAGTGCTGCTGCAGCGGACGCCGTTCCGAACGAACGAGGTAGGCATCCAGTGACGAAGCATGCGACGCTGCGTTGGGCAAACGGTTGTGACTTGTGAGAGCACAGCAGGAGGCGCTGCAAGTACATGTACCCTATGTACGTATGTACCTTGGTGAATTATTAGAAGGCAACTTTGGAGAACGAATCATCGAGCAGCATTCGCGGTCGACTTGGGCATTGGCTGCGCACGCCCGTACGCTGTATCTCGTACCGACGACGCGTTCGCTTTGTGGGAGTTAACCACGATTGTACTGTTTTTCTTTCTTTCGACGGTCATCCAGAATGTGGGTTCCAGATGGGCGATAGGGGGCAGTGCTAACGATGCGCGTACGCCTCTCTTAGCAGCTATTGATCTGTGGTCGTTTTGTTACTTTTGGTTATGAGGCTCCGTCGTCAACGACTAGGTAGCAGAGCTTCCCAGGGATTCCTGACGTCTGAGCTGGTCAGCCTAGAGTCGGCATGCGTGTACCCTCGTCTCGGAACTCCGTTGGGTGGCGATTGCCGACGAAGATGTTTCAAGAGCAATCCTTTCGCCACTTGAGCGACTGATATCGACCACTCAGTGCAGGAGGCGGCGATTGTGCAATGATGATAACAATAATACAGGCGTTGTCCAGTAAAAGCGCGGCGTGCATCGACGGCGACGGCGACGGCGACTCCAATTTGCCGCTGATGGTTGTATGTGCCGTGTTCAATGTTGTCTTTCTTGCGTGGTCTCCAAGAGTGCCAAGCATCTCCATTCACCAGCTCTGCCGTGACGTAACGTGAGGATGTCTGCTCAGGGCAGGTGGTGTTTCGTGTGCTGTACAGACACATGCAGCGGCGAGAAGAGACAAACGCACGCTCGCAAGCGCTGGATACGATGCCCGTTGTCTTGTCGATCCTAGTGCATGGTCGTTAGCTTTTCGCCAACCGACACGACACCACCCGATCCGCTTCCGGTCTCAGCAGCACCGCCTGCCGTCCATACGACACCTTACTACCTGGTAGTACACACCAGGGCGGACATCACAAGGCAGTGACGTACCTTTGTATTGCGTACGACTCTCGAGAGTACCCCCGGTGGTGCTCGCGCGACGACATGTCAGGCGACTTCAAGCTCTCGGCGACGCTGAGAGGACACGAAGCGGATGTGCGTGAGCATGTGATCCCTTCCTCTTCAATCAGTCAACAGCATGCCTTTCCCCTTCAATTATTCCATGTCTCTCGCCTGGTTGACGCGCGCTTTGAAAGGCTGACATTGGTAGGTCCGCGCCATTGTCTTCCCGAACCGGCAACAGCTCTTCAGCGCTTCGAGAGATAACACCGTGAGACGATGGACCTTGACCGCGCCGAAACCGCCCTCCTACGATGATACGATCGCGTTGCAAGGCTCGCATTGGTTCAACGGATTGGCTTTCACGCCGGAGCAGAAACCCGACGGCCTGATAGCAGCTGGTGGCCGCGAGACGTTCGTCTTCGTCAAGCACGTCGGCAGCGCTCCGGACGAAGATCCCCATCGCATGTTGATCGGTCACGCGGGCAACATCACATGTCTAGCGTTCAGCGAGGATGGCAACAAGGTCGTCAGCGGTGGGTGGGATAGTCAGGTGTTTGTTTGGGATGTCGAGCAAGGCAGCGTCACGGCGGAGCTTACCGGTCATCAAGGTCCGGTCTGGGGGATAATGGTCTACGATGCGAAGCTCGTCTTGACCGCTTGCGCAGACAAGATGATACGCGTCTTTGACATCAACGGTAAGAGCTCAAAGACCATCAAGGGCCACACGGACGTGGTACGCTGCTTCTGCAAGCTACCTGCCGGCCACCCGTCAGGCGCGGCGTTTGCGTCAGCGGGAAACGACGAGGTTATCCGGCTATGGAGGCTCGACGGGCAACCCATGGGCGAGCTAGAAGGTCATACCGCGTACATCTACAGCCTCGCGATCCTGCCGAACGGGGACATTGTGAGCTCGTCGGAGGATCGCACGGTGAGGGTCTGGCGTGACGGTCAGTGCATTCAGACCATTACACATCCAGCCATCAGTCTGTGGGCTGTTGCTGCGTGTCCGGAAACCGGCGATATCGCGAGCGGTGCGAGCGACAATATCATTAGAATCTTCTCACGCGACCCTGAGCGACAGGCCGATGCCGAGACGGTCAACAACTTCGAAGACAGTAATCGCATGTACGCCATACCTGCAGAGACGGCCAGTCAAGGCCAACCGTTCCAGAAGGAAAATCTTCCCGGCCCCGATGCCTTGCGAACACAGGTCGGCCAGCGGGACGGCCAGCAGCTATTCGTCCGAGAGGACGATGGTAGTGTAACGGCCCATCTGTGGTCGGCTTCAGCAAGTCAATGGAATCTGGTCGGCACCGTAGTATCGGGCGAAGGGACCGGCACGCAGAAGAAGCAATACAATGGCAAAGAGTACGACTACGTCTTCGACATCGATATCGAAGATGGCAAGCCACCGCTCAAGCTCCCCTACAACGTGACCGATAGCCCGTGGGACGCAGCGCGAAAGTTCCTCGAAGCCAACGAGCTTCCGCTCACTTACTACGAGCAGGTCGCGAACTGGATTTCGGACAACACCAAGGGTGCGCGCCTCGGCCAGACCGATCAGCCACCGCCTCGACAGCAAGACCCGTGGGGCACTGAACGACGTTATCGACCCGGCGATGCTGCTGCCCACGGCTCAGCAAGCGGCGAGAGGAAACTGCCGCAACGCACCTACATCACCATTTCGGAAGGTAACGCACAAAACGGGATCAACAAGATCGCCGAGACCGCGAAGCAGTTGCGCGAGTCCGGCAAACTCGATGCGGTTTCCCTCTTGAGTGAAGACGATCTCGCGGCGCTGCACGCTCTCGTCGAGCAACTCACCAAAAGCCCATCCGACCCGCATCCGATCGACGCACAAGTCGCCGCCCTCCAAACCGCCATCTCGCAATGGCCCCGCCAGTCCCGGGTCCCGGCGATCGCCATCTTCGCCCGGCTCGCCGTCTCCCCATCCTTCATCAGCACCACCAGCGCCGGCGACCGAACCATCGTCGACACCCTCGCCTCCGCCGGCCTCTTCGACCCACGTCAAGACACGGCCAACAACGTCGTGCACGCCCTCCGCCTGCTCGTCAACCTCTTCGCCTCGGACAACGGCCGACTCATCGCCGACGGCGACTTCGACCGTGCCCTCCGGCTCGCCCGCCCGTTCGCCGCCGAACCCGAGTCGCCGGCGCAGTACAAAGCCCTCGCGGCGTTGTACCTGAATTACGCCGTCCTGCTCGCCTCGAGCGCGCCCGCGAACGAGTCCGCGACGCGGAAGGCCAGGGCGGAAGTCCTGCTCGTCGATATCGCCACTTTGCTGGAGTGCGAGAGTCCGCATGCGACCGATGCCGATGCGCTGTATAAGGTCCTTTGCGCCCTCGGGACGCTGCTCACGTTGGGTGGGGATTTCAGGGCGGAGATGAAGAGTGGGGTTTCCGGGACGTTACATCTCGTCGGTGGCAAGCCGGGGGCTCAGCAGCAGAATGTCAAGGAGGTGGTGCAGGAGATTAGGGATGAGTTGCGGTGAGGCTTTGTGTTCTTTGCCTAAGCTATTAGGTGGTGGATAGAGGGACTGAGGAATATGTTCAGCTTACACCCGAGCGAAACTACCGAACATGTCCCATCTTCCACCAGATGTCAGTCACAAACTGTCAAGTCACTGCCTTTCGGGCTCCTTTATCAGGCCATATGTTATCGTCTAGAGATGCGATAGACCTGACGGCGAAGACTACAGGGCCTTGGGCGTGCATAAAACAAGCAACGTATGGATACGGGAGCGTAACGCCGCGTGGGCATCACGTTGCTAAGTGTGGTATGAGAGTAGAGAAGCATTGCAAGCTATCTTCAGGGGCTTGCTTGATGTTGATTCTGTGCTGCTTCACGTTCCTTCGAGCTGCGTGAGTTCTCGCGGCTACTCGCCGCCATTTCTGCCGTGCCTGTTGCGTTACGGAGTGGAAGAAGTGTTGCAAGACGATCGCTTGCTTAAGGTTGACTGTGGTCCGTTTCACGCTGCATCGTTGTCATCCCGGCACCTACGGCAATATAAAGGATGACAGCAACTCGGGTATTTAAAGCCACAGTTGTCACAATTTGCATAGTAAGTACGCACAAGCGATGCGCCGCACGATTCGCAGAGGTCACTGTCGTCGCTGCCTGTCTCCGCAATCGCCGGCAGTCCACTTGCCATACGAAGAAGTTCGAGCATGAGGTCGGTGTTGCTGCGCAACACACCCTCCATCCCGGGCCTGTCCAACAGTTGCTGATGCCCGTTGATTGTGGTCCCGACGATGTCCCGGAGATCACGAACGTCGTCGGCAGTCGTGGTGTAGGCGATGTGCGCCGCTTCAGCAAAGCTCGGATCGGCCCAATCTTTCCGAGCGGCAGCTTTGAACTTGGACACTGCCAGCCTGCGCAGAGCCGGCACATCGTACTTCACTGCGGCGGCGAAGACGTTGGCGTGTTTTACCGTGTCCGTGTCGACGGCGAGGGACGGCTCTTGTGACGCTCCCGGAAGGCTTCCACGATCCACTTTTTTGCGTTTCCCCTTGGACACCGGACTTGATGATTTGTCCACGTTGTAATCGAGGTGGTAGAAGAAGTGAACCATCGACCTGATGGCCTCGGGATCATCGCCTACTTCGTCGTCACCGCCGCCTTCTTCGCCGACCGCCTTTAGCTTGATGACGTTGCTGCTGCCTCCCTGCTGACTGGTCAGTAAGTGTTGTGCGACGACGTCCGATCGCTGGTGTAACCAACGCTGAGCCTGCTGCATCGAAATAGTCCGACTGGGCGCAGATGATGGCTTTGTGCACTTTGAACTGGTACGGTCCGCAGATGATGGTGACGTCGCTGAACTTGCTGGTCTCGAACTGCCTATGAGAAGCATCAGCTCCAGGTACGTAGAGTCTTCCAAGGTCTCGTCGACTGACCTGGCAAGGCCTGTTTTGAGCACCGCCAATGGCTCGTCCATGATGCCTTGATGCTGTCGTTGCTACTGAGGAGGTTGTGTAGTTCATGAAGAAACACATTCTGCGAAAAAGTTTGCGCGAGACAATTGACCACGCCAGGTGAAGTGACGTTGGAGAAATGGGCTTGCCGGTGTTATACAAGCAAGCTTTCCACGTGGAGCAAGGAGGACTAGCATGTCCAGTCGTTTGCTCTGTAGAACAACAGGGGGGTGCGGCCGGTCTCACTGCCACGCACACAGGCGGATAGTAGCACTCTCTCCCCTGAACGTTGTTAGATGATGGTAGTAGCCCAGATGATGTTCACTGTAGGGTTCACAAAGAACTGGAGGATGGAACGTGCTTGAAACACATTAGTTGTACATGCTAAATATGCAGGTGGGTATCAGTGAATCATCTTTCCGAACACGATCCTTCGCTTTCCAGGCCAGAGAGAAATTGAATATTGAGAGTAATCAGACGAAACCCAAACTCCATGCTACACCGTCGAGAACAACGAGTACAAGCGACTCACTTGTGCCACACGCCGTTCTGATCCTGTACGCCAATCTCGTACCCCAGCAACACCTCCGTCCCGAATCCCTCCCAGCCCCTATTGCCCGCCGCAGACAACATAAACCGACAAGTCGGATCGACGTGGATCGCCGAGATCACCCCACCCCGGTGGCCGGGCACGATGGTGAAGGGCACCATACTACGGCGCGATTCCGCCTGCGCCAGGTCGTAGATCCGGAGAATGTCGTTCGAAGCGCAGACGAGATGCCTTTTGTTCGGCATGGCGCGGACGGCGTACACGGGGCCGGAACCGGCCTGGAAGCGGAAAGATCTGTTCGGCTCGCCGCGCTTCGTGCCGAGATGGTGAATGCTGTATTCCTCGACTGTGTTGTTGCGACGACCGGCGTAGAAGAAGTTGCCGTCCGGGCTCCAGCAAGCGCCGGTGCACCATGGTGGGGTCGAGCCGTGAGGGTGGATTGTCGCGACCGCGCTGGAGATCCGGCGGTCCCAGATGCGTAGCGTGCCGTCTATGGCAGCGGATAGAAACGTGCTCTCGCTGTGCGGTGGAAGGTCGGCAGGATTGGTGGTGGATGTAGTCGGCGGAGCTGTCAGTGGTTCGTCCGAGTGCGGAAGGCCATTTTGTTGTAATGTGGAATCAGTGCTAGCACGCAGAGATAAAGCGCCGTCAACCTGTCCATTCAGTTCTTGACCATCCGGTAGATCAGCCTCTGGAAGGTCTGGCGCTGGCGCTGGCTGTTCGCTTGGGCCTTCAGGCGGTCGCACCGGCCCACCAGTGCCCATGCCACCCATTTCCGCATCCAGATCAACCTTCTCTCCCGGCGCATCAGTGTCGTCCCGAAGCCCATCTGCCAGTACGCGCGTCAAGTCGTCATCTTCGTCGCCAAAGGAGGCGCCTCCACCACCACCGGCATCCTCACCAAACAATGAGCCGTGGTCACCGTCGCCGAACAGACTTTCGCTCGGAGACCCTGCCGCATCTGCATCGCCTCCAGTGATTGCCGACTCACGCCTACCATCAATACCATTCGAGAACGTGCCATTGATGAGCGGAGCCGTGCCGTTGTTGGACGCGAAAGTGCCGTTGAGTGCTTCCGGTGCAGTCTCAACAACCTCCGGTACAGGCATGTCACTCATAGGCCTCGTTTCAATAGCGCTGATCTGGCCACCGGAGCCACGGAATGAGCGCTTCACTTTGCCGGATTGTAGGTCCCAATCATGAATGTTTTTGTCCCAACTGCCCGATAACACGTTCGTCTCATCTTGGGAAAGCGTCAAGACCGAGACTGCGCTTGTGTGCTCCTTCATCGTCGCGATCCGGGTCCCGGCCTGGTGCCTGCAGGTCTGCAGGTTGATGCCGCCGCTCTCCAGTCCGGACAGTAGCCAGATGGCCTGATGCTGTACGGCTAATGAGTACACCGGGCTCAACCATTTGCTCTCTTCTCCATCCCTTGGCGGAGTCCTGACTGTAGCGTCGTCGTTCTCCCAGTACGTCACAAGACTGCCCGCTTTCATCACACTGTCTACAAATGGATGCTTTTGCGCGACCGTGAGCGGCACCTTGCCATTGGCGGTCTCTACCCAGTTGAACATGCGCACATAGCCGTCGGTGCCGCCACTGAAGACCCATCGCATGTCAGGGGTAGTCGTTATGGCGTTGATGGACGTGCTTTGGGGTGCGGCCATGGTGGGGACAATGTCATACGCTAGAGCGGTGAGGGCTTCTGGCCGTGTCGACGGGATGAGGGATGCTGCCGCAGTCGGAGAGCGTGCAGCAGATAGCCGTGGCGACGGTGAGGTCAGGACGACTGCCGGATTGGGTGGCCGATCTCCGCTGGCTGATCGCCGAGTCGAAGGGCGCTGGCTTGCGGGACGTGACGGTGACTCCGGCTCGTTCTGGTCTTCGTCCTCGTCCTCGTCGTTATCATTGTCGTCCTCCTCGGCTCCCTCGTCTTCGTCTTCTTCGTTTTGATCTTCATCTTGATCTTGCTCTTGGTCGGCTTCTTGCTCGGGCTCATTGGCATCCTCCATCTCCTCGTCTTCGTTGTCGAACTCATCATCCGCTGTTGGATCCACGTCATCGTCGAAGGAAGCCATAACGTGCGATCCTAGAGCAAGCAATCTGATGACACCTGGATCTTTTTCTCAGGCCTGTCGCAACAGTGTCGCAAGTCCAGCAGCTCAAGTGACGTTCAACCAGGGTCAAATTGGGTATCTATTGCGCTGCTCTTCCCGTACCAGCTCGGAAGCTGCATTGGCGGCGCACGATATGGAAGGGCGACGGTAGTTGAGGGCGCGAGCTTCTAGACCTCGACTCATCAGGTGCTCGACGTTGGGAAAAGGCGCCCTCACTGCCTTCGCGACGAGCTCACATGGTATAGCCAAGCACAGGCCAGTGTCCCCATTCTCAAGACTCAATGGGGATCAGGTGTGGGGCTTCCGCTCCCGCAGAGCCGCATCCAAGGGAGCAGCCGGCGCTCTCGCCCCACCTTGCACTCCTTCCATATACGTACAGGGCGATTTGCAAGCTCGACAAACTGTATACAGCTTGATATGTGTATGAATGCCAGTGCCAGGCACCTCCTGAATGAAGTTGAACGTTCCTTTGCGATACTTGGTCTGGGATATATCTTCATGAAGTGCTCACAAACGCGGAACGGGATGCGACTAGCCTTCCTGGCATCAACCACTGCGAGAGGCTCTCGCGAAGCTAGGAAGGCTTTCCACTTTCGCCTGCCGCGAGCAGCAGGTGGGCTAACGGCGTGAAATGCGAACCATTGCTACTGGAGTGAAACCCGAATTGTTACGCCGTGGCGTTTGCGACTACAGTCCGACACCGAGCAGTGATCTGGACAAGTCTGTGGAGAGCCAGTACCGCGATGCTGTGTGCTCAACAAGCAGAAACCCTGGTAACAGTTGCTCTTCTCCCCGTGGCTGGGGGGATGGATGAGCAAAGGTAGTACCCTCTGGATGCCCTTTGCGGATTGTCGCTTCCGGGAGCTGGGCTCATGAGGGTCGTTGGCATGCGTGTGTAACCGATGATGCACGGTTGCTGCAACGTGAAACGTGCTTGCTCACTTGCAAGTACCCGTCGGTCGAAAAACAAAGTCTGACAGCAAACCCATTGCTGCTTGCGATTGTCTCTCTCAATGAACCGCAACGGCTTCGAGCGTACTGAAGGGCATTGCAGTAGCATTCTCTTCCTCTTGTTGTCCGGGGATCTGCGTGCCTTCCTTGTTTACCTAGTGTGGCCGTGGGTCTGACCTCACCTGCTGTTTGCATATTTCAACCTTACCTCTTCACCTTCTGCACATCTGCGTCAAACAACTTTTCGTACGCTCGCCATCGTCGAAACATGAACGAAAACCTCGTGGAGCGCTTCGGGCGCGCTAGGAAGGGTACGCGGCCTGTTCACGGCCAGGCGCAATTGTGGTTGCAAGGACCACAGCTGAACCTTCAGGTGCGACAATACTTCGCAACCTCGAACCAGGCAGCTGCTGGACCAGAGTGGACTCAGAGACCCGAGCTGCCAACTTCAGCCGAAATTCTCGACACCGACAGCGGCAGCGCCTCGTCAGAGGTCGTTGAGATCGTGCCGAATAGGCCAACCGGAGCCTGGGAATCGAAAGGTCAGTCACGCGCTCTACCCTCTTATTGGGCGCACTGACAAGCACACGCAGAAGCATATCTCAGCGCACAGTACGAGCTTCTCCGCGAAGATGCTGTGCGGCCACTGCGGGAAGCTGTCACTCGCGTTCGAGGAGCGCCAAATGCCAACGAGGACGCCCTCGGTGGCACAATCGGTCTGTACGAGAAGGTATGAGACCTCCCATTCACTTCATCATGGAATCTTAGGCTCAGTGAACTAATCGCCGCCACAGGTTCACATCTGTGCCATGACATGTTCAAACAACGGCATTGCCCTCCGCATGACCTTTAGTCTGGCTCGAACGGGCAAGAAGATCCTATGGGAACAGTCGAAGCGCCTGATCACCGGCAGCCTCGTCGTCCTCACGCCCGTCAATGACATGTTCCAAAAAACGGCCGTTGTTGCCACCGTGGCGGCACGGCCGCTGGCAGCACTCGATCAAAATCCGCCGGAGATTGACTTGTTCTTTGCCAAAGCGGACGAACTCGAGGTGGATCCGGCGCTGGAATGGGTGATGGTGGAGGAGCGTAAAGGCTTCTACGAGGCGGATAGGCATACACTGCTGGCGCTGCAAAGAATGATGAGAGAGCCGTGAGTAACATCCACTATACACCTCCTCGTATCTTTTTGGGCGGAGCCTGAGCCGGTGGCCAACGCGCGACTCCTCGAAATATCTGATCGCTAATCATCGCTCAGTTTTCCGCTCTCCGAGCATGTCGTCGAAGCCAACTCCGCTGTTTCGGCCCCAGCGTACGTCCAGCTACATCCAAGGGCCGACCTGACCTCATGTCTGAAGAACAACAAGCACGAGACGTACGAGAATATCGATACGCTCACGCAGTGGCCAGCACAGCCGACGAGCGAACTCGACGCCTCGCAGCTTGCCGCACTCCGCCGTCTTCTCACGAAGCGCTTAGCCATCGTGCAAGGTCCACCTGGTACAGGCAAGACGCATGTGTCGGTCGAAGCCGTGAAGATCTTGCTCGCCAACCGCAAAGTAACCGATCCGCCTATCCTCATCGCCTGCCAGACCAATCACGCCATCGATCAAATACTACGCCACATCGCCGAGTTCGAGCCTGACTTCATTCGTCTTGGCGGTATGTCGAAAGACAGGGAGGTCATCAAACCGCGGACGCTGTATGAAGTCAAGAAGCAAGGCTCAGCACCGCCTCCGGCGGGATGCCTTGGGCAAATAGCAAAGAAGAAGATGAAGCAGCTTGAGAAGGATATTGCTCTACTACTCGCGCCGTTGAAGCCTGACAAGATTCCCTTGGACTTCCGCATGCTCGAGAAGCTAGCCCTCATCACAGAGAAGCAGGCAGACTCTCTCGAGGCTGGCGCTTCTGAGTGGGTGCATGATCGGGTTAATCCAGATGTAGCCCGCTCACCGTTCACTTCCTGGCTAGGGCATGCGTTGATCACCGTGCCGTTAAAGCAACAACCAGAAGAATTCGGCTTCGAATATGAAGAGGCAGATCTGGCCTTCGAACAGTTGAAAGAGCTAGAGGCAGAGAACGTCACCAAGGACGATGAAGACTTCGAAACCCTCTCTGGTACGATGCTGCCCTTGGCCGACAACTTCACATGCCGAAAATTGCCAGGGATGACTTCAGAAAAAGCGAAAGCGGCGTTGAAGGAACAGGACATGTGGAAGATCCCGGAGGCAGCACGCGGCGCTGTCTATCGATATCTGCAAGCTGAAGCCAAAAAGCACATTGTCACTGCCTTCCGCGACAAAGCCAAACGCTTCAACGAGGAAGCTATGAACAGTAAGATTGGCCGTTGGGAGCAAGACGAAATTGTTCTCAAGAAGCAAAAGATCATCGGCCTGACTACAACCGGACTCAGCAAATATCGCGGCCTCCTTGCATCACTTCGACCCAAGATCGTCCTCATCGAAGAAGCTGCCGAGACATTAGAAGCACCTGTCACCGTCACTTGCTTGCCGTCTTTGCAGCACCTCATGCTGGTCGGAGACCATAAGCAGCTCCGTCCGCACTGCCACGTGCAGGCTCACGAGAACAAGCCGTTCTACCTCAACGTCTCACTGTTCGAGCGATTGGTCAATAACGGCGTCGAATTCGCCACCCTCTCAAAGCAGCGTCGCATGATCCCGGAGATCCGACGCTTGCTGTACCCTATCTACGGCAATCTGATCAAGGATCATGCCTCCGTGCTCGACCCAGACAAGCGTCCGAACGTGCCCGGCATGGGTGGCGTCAACTCATTCTTCTTCACCCATCAATGGCCAGAGCAGCGTGACGAGAACATGTCCACCTATAACGCGGATGAAGCTGACATGATCGTGGGCTTCTTGGAGTACCTTGTGTACAACGGTGTACAGACTGAGGACGTTACGGTTCTTACGTTCTATAACGGCCAGCGGAAGCGCCTCCTGGCCAGCCTTCGTCATCGCCAGACAGGCAGCCTGACGGGCCGCAGGTTCAACGTTGTCACTGTGGACTCCTACCAAGGCGAGGAGAACGAGATCGTCATCCTTTCGCTTGTCCGCAGTAACGACAAGGGCCAGATCGGCTTTCTTGAAATTGACAACCGCGTTTGTGTTGCACTGTCTCGTGCTCGGTGCGGCTTCTACATCTTTGGTAATGGCATGCTGCTTTACCAAAACAAAAATTCGACATGGAGTAAGGTTATCGACATCATCGCTGCAGCCAGCCCGAAGAAGCGCGGAATCGAAGCACCCAAGATGGAGCCAGTCTCTCGCCTCGCAGAGGCTTTGCCTCTACGCTGCAGCAACCACAACGCACAGACTTTGGTTGAGGATCCGGCTGGGTGGGAGGGCATCATGGGCGGATGTCAGAGGCAATGCATTGGCCACTTGCCATGTGGTCATAAGTGTGAGCTGAAGTGCCACCCATTCGCCCACGACGAGGTCAACTGCCATCGACCATGTGGGAAGGCGCTGTCGTGCGGCCATGGGCCATGTGCTCAACGCTGTGGCGAGATCTGCGCATGCAAGCTCTGCCAGAAAGCCCGCGGCCGGCCTCTCATCACCGGTCGGGGACCACCTTCCGATGGCAAGGACGCGCTCTCGCGCATGTCAAGCCCCGAGAGCTGGAAGTCTTTTGCCGAAAGGGAACCCATTCGCTACGCTACCGCGGCATCCGGCCCAATCTCCGCGCGCACAAGCCCAAGCAAGAGTAACCTGAGCAGCGATCTGCTCGAGCTGTCGGTAGAGGACGAAGATGATATGAAGATCGCCAAGTACGGACTGGGAGCCCGCGCTTCTCCGTCGGTTCCGGTCGTTGAGCTCCCGACGATGGGTGAAGAAGTACGAGCGGCGGTGAAGGAGACGCCGGACACCTCGAATAAGGAGGATTGGTCGCAGAAGAAGAGTCTACTGGACTTGGACTGAAGTACAAGGGCTCATGACGACAGTGCGTTGCTCAAGGTCCTTACTGTGAGGATGGCGTTTGCGCGCGTTGTGCGATCGCAAAGCGGGATTCCGTGGAGGTCACCGTCGCCCTCTCACGTGGACATGAGTCCAGTTAGGAAGGAAGACAGCTGCCGAGCGTGGTGGTGGTGAGAGAAAAGTAAGAAAGATCCTTGTAAGTGGGACTGAGAGATGTACTTCACCAAGAGATTGCTGAGATCCTGGTGGAACAGACTCAATTCTGTGAATGTTCCATATGGGTTGGGAAATCTCCGCGTTCTTCTTCCACTGACGTGTCTCACATGTCTTCACATGTCTATCCTCTTGACCGTACCAACATCGTGACGGCCCTCTCGATTGATGTCGACTTCTTGCATATATTGCTCCTTTCGCTGCACTCTGTGTCATCTCTCGCGTTTGCTCCTCTGATGCTAGCTCAGATTAAGCTGCTTGCAAACTTGACGAAAACGGAAGGAACGCCAAACCTTGCAACCCCGGGCTGAAACAACACACCTCGCCACCAGTGTTAACGTCACATCATCGCCAATACAGATATTCGCTAGCAAGCATTACTCCTACAACGGCATACCCATCTGACACACACCACTCACACAAACACATACAACCTACCCAAGCATAGCGCCGCCTGTTCACCATACCACAATGCCTACCTTCCGCGACGTCACCATCCACGTCACGGACAAGAACAACGTGCCGCTGGTGGAATGGGGCGTGCGCCAGCACAACCGCTCGAGGCAGATATCCTGCTTCATCCAGAGCGTGACGGACATGAGATTTTGCGTGTCGCTCAAGCCGGCGAAGCTGCCTTTTCCGACTTGGCACGACAGCAGCGATGAGGATGACGACGACGACGACGATTATTACAATGATGATGAGTACGGTTATCCCGTTGAGTCCAGTTCTGCTTCACGTGACGGCGGCGACGGTGCCGGCCGCAGCAGGCACAGCGGCAGACGCACGTCGAGAGGCTCCACGCGCAGGCGTCCTCGGGAAGTATCGTGGCACCTACTCGCCACGCTTCGGCTGGACGGTCGCCGGAAGTTCGAGGCGCAGAGGATCATCTTGCTGGATAAGGGGCACTCGAACTTTCGCCACCCTGAGGGTGAGGTCCATCTGTCCTCGCGCAGGTTCAGGGACGATGACGGCGGGCTCCGGGAGTGCGGGTGGGTGTTCAAGGAGGTGGGTGTCGAGAGGATGCTGGAGAAGCTGCTGCTGTCTCGCGGCGATGACGGGGTGGTTCCTGCGGAGGACGATGATTTCCTGACTGCGTTTGGCGCTTTGGGGGCGAACAACATGGAAGACGCCGAGGAAGAAGGTTCGGTCGGCCAGATCGAGCTCACGCTGGAGAGGGTGTCTGTCGGCATCATCCACCGCGACGTGCATTTCGCCGTTCGTCATGACCAGGACACGGACATGGACATCGGCCACCACGATGGCAAGATGAAGCACTCGGCCGGCCGCGACGTGGGCGCGAAGGCCAGGGGCCGGTACGACACCATCAAGTACGAACCGTACAGGCAGGACGAGCTGCTGTTCGCCACCTTCAAGTTTTACTACCGGAGCGAAGAGACGCTGCGGAAGATCGGCTTCCAGGATTTCCCGCCGTCCAAGGCGGCTCTGAGGAAAGGCATGCAAAGCTTGTCCACGCTGACACCTCTGAGCCTGACGGAAGCCAAGGCGAAGAAGGATGGGGAGGGCGGTGATGCCGTGAATGGTCCGGAGGTGGCGAAGAGTGCGAAAGACGATAAATCGGGTACAAACGCGGTCTCTTCTGGCAAGACTCTGGGTCAGAGACACCTGTGGAAGCCCCTGTGGAAGCCCATGGACAGTAAACTGAAGGACGTGCCTCAAGTCGTTGCAACAAAGTCGTTTTCGGGGGTTCCAGTGACAGACGGTACTGCTTCACCCCCCAATCAAGACCGGGAGAGCGCCAAGTCTGATGGTGACAACAAAGCTTCTGCCACGTCTGCTGGCCGGAAGTCCAAACCAGCCATCAGTCTTCGGATCACAGAAGCGAAGGACAGCTCTGCAGACGAGCCCTCACCGCCAAAGCAAGCCAGCGCCAAGTCCACCGCTGATCAATTCAGTCAATTCCGTAAGCTCACGCCCACTCCAGCCGAAGGCGAGGAGGCCGACGACGAAGCTTCTGACGGCGACCGCTCGGCCGACTCGATGAGCTTTCTTGCCGACGACGGAGGCGATGCTGTTGGGAACAGTGACAATGGCATCGGCGGCGACCAGCCCGATCAAGGTCTCGGAGAGGGGATGAGTAAGATCCATCTCGGCAAGCGCGGACTAGAAGACGGCGACTCTTCTGCGACCGAGGGCACGGCGAAGAAGAGCAAAGTTCGCGAGCACGGGTCGACCGACGACGGAGTCTCTCGCGCGGAGGAGGGATCGGTAGAGGAGGATGTGGCTGGGGTGATGTCCGACAACAATGATACTACGGATCAGCTGCAGGTTGCCGGAGGGAGGGCCGGACGCGGGTGAGGTCCTGATGTACCTCAAGCATGCGATCAATAAATGGGGGGAGGAGGGGGGGGTGGGGCGCAGGCTGTGATGTACGAGTGACATTTCGCTTTTTGGAAGAGGAGCAGAAGGTTCATGAGAGATGAATCTACGCACAAGCTTCTCGCGACGGAGTCATTCGGGAGGGAGGCGGTGTTTGATGATGATGATTGAGGAATGAGAACTACGAGGTATCGGCTCATCGCGAGCAAAGTACATGCATCTTGGGAGAGTTTACTGGGAGGGCCATGAGCGGCAGCACTCTTTACGGCGCGTTTGTGGACATTCACGGCGGCGAGGAGTCGGGAGTCAGGAGTACATTGGTAACGATCGCTGGCTGTTGCAATAGAATATGCAAGTCGTCCATCCTCGTTCATCTGATGTACCCCTTCCTCATCACGGGGCTGTTGTAATAATGATTGAGGTGTCACAGTTGATACCTGTATGCATACACTCGCATCGGTATTCCCCAGCGCGCAGGGCCGACGCGCCCGAAAGGTGAGATAGACTTTCTGTGGCCCGCCGATGCCGCCGCAATGGGGTTGTCGAAGGTTCCTCGGTTTATTACATGTACCTCCTAGGTATGTATGTATACCCACCGTGAGATCAAATCATATCTCAGCAGAATCCTAATGTGATCATGCAACGTCAACGCCATGTGACCCCGTGTGATGATGGTGATGAGATGAGAGGTGTCTCGAAGCCCGGCGCAGCTTTATGACGTTTTCCGCAAGCGACGCGCCCTGCAGCAAAAGGCGTCGAATGGCACTCTGGCAGATCGAATGGAATAACGAAGGTGACACGATCACGTAGGGGGCCCTCGCGTAAGTGCAGATGAGGAAGCGCCATTTTCGGCTGCGCCTGCTCAGCAAAGCTTCGTACCTGCGTCAGGGTTGCACGGAAGATACGCATACGGCATGCACAAGCATGGTCTTTTACGTGTATCGGGGCACGGCGGGCCATGCACCGAGTGGGCGCCTTGGGATTCGTGAAGCTCTCAACACACAGTACCTATGTAACAAGATGGGCGGTGCCGTTCTGGACTGACGGCCTCCCACGGCCATGGTCAAGTATGTTGCATTGCTCAAGCCAAACGACAAGGCGAAGACGAGAAGGAAATCGCTGTACGACGGAGAAAAAAGCCTCGGCTTTGTGACCGAGCCCCTCTGCCAGTGATGTCGCCAGCTCTTGCGGGACTCCGGTTGGCAGGGGATCGTGGCCTTCGATCTCCCGCTTTGTGGGGACTCTGGAGGGTCTCTGCCCGCGAAATGTGACAGATCACATTTTTGTGACAAAAGCCGGAAGGGCAGGTTTTCGAACGCCTTTTTGACGGACGAGGACCAGTAGCGGCTCATCTCATCTCATCTCATGTCGCTCACCGTCACCATTTTGTTTTACGACAGGCTGCAATAGGCCGATTGGAACGATGGTCTGTCCCGTGCATTTGCCCAAAGCAGCGTGACGGGCGTGTGGCACGTAGTGAGTGACTGGTGTGAGAGCGTCGAAGCTGGACCACTCATTCTGTACGCCAGGCAGGTCCGATCTGGTTGTATTCAATATGATGCGATGCCGGCCATGGCGCAACTTCGCAAGCTGAGATCAGGGAAAATCTGGGTTCGGCAGCGGTACGCACAGTCAGCCTTTTCACGGCGCTGCAAGACATCGAGTTGAACCAGTGATTTGGATTGGATTCCCCCCTTGTCCGGCCTCTCGCCCGTGCCTGCCGGAGCTGCACACCATCCACTTCCCAGCCGAAGAGGCGGATTCACGGAGATGATCGGCTAGCGAGCGATGTGCGGTGACAAGGTTCCCAGGGTTCAAGGACCTTCTGTCCGTGATAACTTGTCCTGGGCTTGCGAGGGCGCATCGCGCATTGTTGTCGTTCATTGAACTTTGCCAGAACACACACAAAAGGCGAGGACGATGGGAAGAAAGACACTTGCGGTAAGTCCACAATTGCCGTTTCGGGCAGGTGTGTGAATGACTGAAATAGGAATCGAGGTATACCGATGTGAATATAAATCATGTCAAGAGAAACCCGCCGCCACGGAATTGGACCTTGCTGAATTCAGATCCTCGGGTCGCGGACGGAGGTACAGGATGAAACCCAACGCCACGGCGGCAGGTTTCACCGTCCACTCAATCATCAGCTATGTACGTCCATGGCTGTACCCATCGCATTAGCATCATGTCCCGACCCCAAAGATCGCCGCGGTCGATTGTCTCGGATGACGACGAATGCTGGCTGATGGGTTTGATCGAAGAAGTGCATGCTCCGTTTCGCGTCACGCACCCGCAAAAGCCATGGCCCGCCTGCATCTCTTCCCCGTCCGGATCCACTCGAACGAGACCGGAAAGCTCGAAACGTATTATCCTCAATCATCGAACCTCGCACGCTCTCTCCTGTTTCCCCCCCATCTCTCCATATCCCGCGGCGTCGTCGAATACATCCGGCTCTGCAGGCGGGACACGCTCCCCGTGGTCACACACGCGAGCGATCGGGGTAACGTCAAAAAGTCTCAAATGTCACGGCCGGATGGGCGATTGTCGTGGTTTTTCTATTTCAGAGTCGGGCTGACTTGCCCAGGCGTAACATCAACAGAGTGCCTCCTGAGCGTACGGCGACAGGTCGATATAAAAGGGCGCAGGACTGCTTGCGATAGGTCCGCTTTGCATCTCTGTCGTGTCTAGCCGGCCCATCTTGCTCCAGATCTACCATCACCGCCCGCCGCCCGTCCCGTTCCCGTGAAGGTTGTTCGACATCGTTCGTTTCAGAGTCAGTCTTTCCCTTCCAGCTATCGTCCCAAGCAGCCCACCCAGACACCACGTCGTCGGCCACTAACCTGTTGACAGGACAGTTGGAATCACTCCAAAGAACCTTAACCCGACCACACTCCAGCCACCACACTCGGCAGTTCGGCACGAAACCAGCACGCCGGGCACCACGAGGTCGTGACAAGCACAGCTAACGCCGTTACCTCTCGCTCGGGACCAATCAATCCACAGCGATATGTCGGACTCTCCCAAATCGTCGGTCCGAAACGCCAATGGACCACGTGCTGTCGATGCCGGCCAGAGCCGTGACAAAGGTCGGACTCCCAGCCGTCGACATCGTCGCGAGAGCAACGAGCGGGGAGGGATCCGTCCCAGTTACGACTCGCCATCTCGACGGTCCTCCAAAAAGGACTCCACGCATCGCCGAAGGCAGCCTTCCTCTCAATCCGTCCACGACTGCACCGAACGTACCTCCTTCGAGTTGGACATCATCGGCCAGCCGGAGAGGGGCGTCGTGCTCGGCATGCCGGTCGAGACGTCCGTCATGATCAGTCTCCGGTTACCGGCCCCGGACCGAACCGTCAGTGCCGACGACATCGACACTTCGCGGCTCTTCGCCGTCGTGTCGCTCGTGGCCGACAACCGGTACGCCGAGCGGGTGCCGTTGGAGAACGGGGTCATGACGGGCCAGAAGATGTTCGACTCGGTCCACGCCATTCCCGACGAATGCGCCGAGCGTCTCGCCCACAACCAGCCGTGCCGCTTGGTCCTTGGTTATTTCTCCTTTCCGGGTTTGCTGATCAGACAATCGGGCTCATACCGTATCCGGACCACGTTGGTTAAAATGAGCTCCGACGGCGCCGGAGGTGCATCCAGCATCCTGAACGTGGATAGCGATGTCGTCAAGGTGGAGCGGCGGAGCACAGCGTGTCGACAGCGCGTGTACATGTGATTGCTCGGTCAGTTTGGTGATTTCGACACCTTCCACACGGGATCGGGAAAGCACGCACCAGTGTTCAGGGGAAATGCACTTGCAGGTGTTCGGAGTAGTAAGGAAATCGGGGGAAATCGGGGATCCTTACGGTGCTGCGATGTGCTCATCTGTGGCCGGGCCACGTCTGTACCTAAGGATCCAATACTTATCACAAGGTGGTCAGCTGCAGTGGCTGATCTGGTTATATCTTATGTACCTAGGTAGGATCGTTGTCTGAACACCCCATCTCGCCACGGAAGCGCTCACGTGCCTTGACTGGGCTGCGTCGGGTAACAGCACCTCGACACAGGTCCACGTGCTCGCGTGTGATGATGATGAGGTGTGAGCAGTATCGCACGTGTACGCGAGCGTGCCTGTCATCTGACTCCGCTTACTCCCGGAGCCCAACGAGCGCAAAGGTGTAACGGCCGAGACTTGAGAAGGCGTTGCACGTGATGTGACGGACAGAAAGACAGACTCCCGGGACAAAACTCCGGGCCCGCATCGGGATCAATGGTGTTGGGTGTTTCCCCCCATGAAGACCTATAGTGAGGGGTGAAAAGGAAGAAGCAAACGCTGTAGTAAGAGAAAGACCCGGCCGGGCGTAGACGGGCGTTTCTAACTCCCCGAGTCCGTGCGCTGGCCGCTCCCATTGGCTGCGATCCCGGCCGAGAGCGAGCCCGAAGAGCATACCACATCCATCTACATACCTCGACACACGCCCGTTGCCGTGTCCGCTGACAGCACCTTATAAACAGCTGCCTGCCCCCTCACCATGGACTCGTCTACCTCAGCAGCAAACACAGCGCAACCACACCACTGCACCTTGACTCACACATCTCAACGTGACGGCAAACATGAACGACAGTCAGGAAACACCACCGACGACGATGCCGGTCGAGAACGCAACTACGCCCATCGGAGCTCCGATCGAGAAACCTGCAGCAGTTCACACGACAGCAGGGAGCATAGCGTCGAACGACACCGGTTCGGAGCCGCTATCGCCCATCGACAATGAGAAACCCATCCAACCTGTCCAGGGACCACCGGGTCCTCCGGAGCTTGAATACCCACCGTTCAAGCAGCAAATAATCGTGATGACGGCTATCTTGCTCGCAGTGTTCTTGATCGCTTTGGTGGGTCACTTCTCTCATTCGGTATAAGATCTGAACGCTGACCGCCGCGATTCAGGATCGCACAATCATCGCCACAGCCATCCCTAAGATCACCGATGACTTTCACTCCTTGAACGACATAGGTGATTTATTCCCTTCTTGCATCTGGCGTGGGAGAACGACATGCTGATGTTCGGAAAACAGGCTGGTACGGCTCGGCATTCATGCTCTGCGCCTGCGCCTTTCAGCTCCCGTTCGGCAAGATCTTCACCTTCTACACCCCGAAATACGTCTTCTTGATCACCATCGTCATCTTCGAGATCGGATCCGCGCTCTGCGGCGCCGCGCCCAATTCGGTGGCCTTCATCGTCGGACGAGCGATCGCCGGGCTCGGGTCGGCGGGTATCATGTCCGGGGGCATCATTTTGATGCTTAACACGCTCCCTCTCGCCAAGCGACCGATCTGGATGGGTCTTTTCGGCGCCGTCTTTGGCGTCTCCTCCGTTATCGGACCGTTGCTCGGTGGGGCTTTCACGACCGATGTCACGTGGCGTTGGTGCTTTTACAGTACGTCTCTGTCGATTGCGAGAGATCCCTTCCAATACGCTGACGTTCAGGGCGCAGTCAATCTTCCGATCGGCGGCGTCGCACTCGCAATCATCGCCTTCATTCTGAAACCGGCACCTCCACAGGTCAAGGGTCTCAGCATCGGGCAAAAGCTGGCGAAGCTTGACCTACTCGGGGAGCTCTTTCTGCTCCCGTGCATCATCTGCTTGCTGCTGGGCATGCAGTGGGGCGGAAGCACATACGCATGGAGCGACGGTCGCATCATCGCGCTTTTCACCCTCTTCGGCGCACTCTTGATCGCATTCGCATTGGTCCAGGTGCTCATGCCGGCAACCGCAACGATACCGGCGTCGATCATCGCGAATCGGAACATCTTGGCGGGCATGATGCTCACGTTCTGCATCGCCTCGACCATGATGGCTCTGGTCTACTTCATCCCAACCTGGCTACAGGCCATCAAAGGACAGTCGGCCGTCAAGTCTGGGATCAGTACCATCCCCATGGTCCTCGGTTTGGTGATCGCCAACATTTCCGCAGGGCAGTTGACCGGTCGGATCGGTTACTACACGCCATCGGCATACCTCTCGGTCATTCTCATGCCGATCGGCGCCGGCCTCATATCGACCTGGAACATCAACACGGGCTCCGGCAAATGGATCGGCTACCAGATCCTGCTGGGCTTGGGCGTCGGGGCCGGCATGCAGCAAGGCAATATGGCCGCGCAGACGGTCCTGACGGGCAAAGATGTCCCGCTCGGCGTGGCGTTGATGATGTTCTGCCAGCAGCTCGGGGGCGCGATCTTCGTCTCCGTCGGCCAGAACGTCTTCTCCTCCAAGCTCGTCGGCGGCCTCACCGACCTCGTCGACGGCCTCAGCGCGCAGGACGTCGTGAACACCGGCGCGACGGAACTGCGGCTGATCGTCCCGGCGGACCAGCTCGCCGCCGTCCTGTCGGTCTACAACGCCGCCCTGAGGCAGGTGTTCGTCGTCGGTGTCGCCATGGCCTGCCTGGCGGCGATCGGGGCTTTCGCGTTGGATTGGAGAAGTGTCAAAGGCAAGCAAGGACCAGCGGCGGCTGGTAAACCCGTCAAAGCCGGGAACTCGAGCGAAGAACCCAAAGGAGATGCGCAAGTATGAGGAAAGTGCGACGGGAGAGCGAGAGTGCTGTCGACCAAAAAGTAATGATTGTGGGAATGACGAACATACCCGCCTCCATTGTTTGTGTACATAGACGATATGCTAGTAATCAGAGTGTTATTAATCAGAGACGGCCGGCATATGTACACTCACTTCCTGTACAGAATCGTGAGCCGATTGTCTCACCACGACACCCCGGGAGTGAACGTAGCCGAAGCCACCTCGCTGAACTGCGAGCTTGCCGGCGGAAGTCCAGCCCACTGATACCGTTGCTGAACATTCCTTCCACTTGTTTTGCAGTCGCTCGACCAAAGTTGCGTACCAGCGAGAGTGCGCAAACGGGATTGTGAATGTATGTGAAAGCATCATGTCTGTGACGCGCGGAGAGAACGAAGTTTTGTCAGTTATACCGTCTTCCGGTTGTTAGGAGCGCTTGTGGGAGGTAGCGACAGCGAGGTTTGGTTCGACAAAGGTGATGTCGAAGCGGTGGAGGGTTTGTGCAGTGGGACGAATGGCGACGCGGGGCCGAGGTGAACGTCGCTGTACCCACATGCAATCTTGGACTTTGCAGTGCACTGCAGGCGACTGCAGGTTCGAGCACCACCTGCCGGTACCTGAACTCGTCCCTCATACCACAGAGGTATGGCTACTAGCTGAGAGTAATAACAGACCGAACGCCCACTGAAGACTAGGCAGAGCATGTAGATGACAGTGGACGGCTCCGTTTCACTCCTGCATTACCTGCGGCAAACCAAGGCGAAGCCCGGGGATCGTGGCCAAGTTTCGGCGCGTCACCCTGGAATTCGATTGGAACTGGTTTAACGACAGCAGCTCACGTCGGCTTGCAGAGGAAGACTTAACAGAGGCTTGCCATTATCAAGGAGATCCTCATCGAACACTCTCCCCCGCACTAGATCGCATCCCATTCCTGGTAGCCTCGAAGCAAAGCACGAACATGGCTCGCCAGCAGCAGAGGGACCTCGCTCAGCGGTTCATTAATGCACAGGGTAGCTACGACACGGACGCGATGCGCGCCACCCTTGACGACAGTGCCAAACACGACCTCCAGCCGGCCTCCCTGGGTGTTGGCCAAACGGACAACGCCGGCAAGATCGACATCACCAACAAGGTGGCCAACGCGCTCGGCTACGTCCCCGTCAACGTGAGCTACACCACCACCACCACATCGCGCACGATCTTCTCAAAGCAGCACCGCTGACCCCATCTCCTCACAGGTCACGGTTCTGCAGATGATCCAAGACGTCGAGCAGCACAAGTGCGCCTGCTTCCTCGAGAAGGAGTACGATTTCGGCGCCGTCCAATCCTTCCTCGTCCTCAACTTCAACCCTGACGACTCCAAGATCATCCACACGATCGAGTTCGTCAACGGCGAAGCGTGGAGGAAGCTGATGACCAGGGTTCAGGGTTAGCTCACCTTCTTTCTCATCTCTTTGAAGTGTTCGCATTCACTTGTGTAACGAGACGACACTGATTTGGTCAGTGAAACTGAAAATCAAGATGTCAGGGTGACCCTTGAGGGCTGCCCTTCCCCTGGTTTATCCTTCAACGGGTCGGGCCGCTCCGTTCAGATCTGCATCGATCTGCCATGACGTACTGTACTTCCATCTTGCACCGTTCCACATGGATACATATAATCGTCTCCGAGCAGAGCTACATACTTCGTCCATCCAGGTTTGGATTCATTCCAGATTCACCTTGTTCATCCTCCGCCAGATGTCACTCATAAGCGCACGCATCGCTCCATCCCTTACCGTCCGCAACATCGCAAGCAGATCGATCACTCAATCCCTTCACAAGACCACCCCTCCCCTTCTGACCGCGAGACCCTTCTCGACCACACCCCTCACCATGGGCAAAGACACCAAAGTCTCCCGGGACCCGCCGAAGCACCAGCTGGTGTACTTCCCCAAACTCACCTCCGAAGTGCGCGCGTTCGGGCAATTCCGAAAGGTCATGCACACCGGCCTCTACAGCCAAGTGGTGTCCATGGAGATCCCCGTCGGCGGTGACATCGGCGACGAGGTGCACACCGTCGACCAGGTCCTGATCTTCACAAGCGGCGAGGGCAAAGCGACGGTAGCGGGTCGAGACCAGGTAAGGAACAGAAGAAGCAACCGTCCCATCAGCTTCCCTCCGAACCAGAGACTAAAAGAAAGATCGCGGAACAGGCTGTCGGGGCGTCAGACGTCGTCGTCGTGCCAGCGGGCACTCAGCATCAGTTCATCAACACGTCCAAGGACAAGCCATTGGAGCTCGTCACCATCTACAGCCCGGCGGAGCACGACCCGCAGACGGTGCATCAGACGAAAGAGGAGGGCGACGAGGAGGAAGAGAGCGGCAAGGATGAGGCGGCGGAGTGGAGTCAGCAGTCCAAGGAGCACAATGAGTCGAAGGGCTTTGTCAAGACTGAGGGCGGTCCGTATGAGGATGGCGACGACGGGAGACATCAGAAGTCTTGAGCGGGAAGCGGAAGACTAGGTTGTGTTGGGTGTAGACGTAGCGGATTGGGTTTGTATGACCAAAGGCAATGTCAGCGTGAGGAACAGACTGCGAGATGCCTGGTCCATCAACCATGAGTGCTGCGAAATCGAGGGGTATGGAAATAGTAATCATAACCCCACACGGTCAAGTGAGACTATCCTGCCATTCGGTCTACACAGCGTACGCATTCATCACTTCTTCCCTCTCGCATTCAGCGATTTCAACGGATCCATACCCTTACCTTTCGCCAACCGCCCCTTCCCTCTCCCCTTGTTGAAAGTCCGCCTCCTTCGCAAGCTATTCTCCTTATTGCTGCGCAGACCGACGAACCCGACGTCCTTCGCGACATCCTGTTTCCCACCGGCCGGTAACAGATACTCCGGGACGTGCTTCAGATGCGGTTGCTGCCGGACCGCATGCGTGAGCTCTTCGTCGTGCCGGAGATGCCTCAGATCGTCCGGGTTCTCCTCGAAATGCCGCTTCAGCTTCTCCGACTTGATGAGCTCCTGTCGCAGTTCCTTGGTCCGGGCCTCGCGGATGGCGATGCGGGTGACGGAGCGGAGCGCGTCGGCGAGACGGTAGCGGAACCCTTCGAGCTTGTTCATGTCGAATTGCCAGTCGTCTACCTGACCGCCCTTGTCGTCCTGCTTGGTCCTGATGCGCTCGAGGACCTTTTCATCGTTCGCACACTGTGGGATGCTGGTCGGTTTGTGCTTCCTGTATAGTTCGGTCGGAACGTAGAATGAGAGAGCCATGCCATTCTGCCCTGCGCGGGCGGTGCGGCCGATGCGATGGGTGTAGGACTTGGAGGTGGTAGGAAGGTCGAAGTTCAGGACGGCAGAGACGTGACGGAAGTCGATACCGCGGGAGACGCCGTATTCGCGATCTCGCCTGGTGCGCCGCTGTTTGGTCGGCTTTCGATTGGGAATAGTGGTGGCAGCATCGGTGTCCGGAGCTTCTTCAGTGCCACCGTCCACTGCTGCAGTCTCGCGACCTTCATCCGTACTTTCCTTCCCTCCTTCCTCCTCTTCATCTAGCTCCTCCTCCTCCACTACCTTCCTTCGCTTTTGTTTCCTACTCTCATCACCCACAACCTCGTTCTCATCGGCCGCGATGATGATGTCGTACACGCCCTTATTGAACTCTTCCACCACGTGTAGTCTGCTATTGACCGGCAACTCGCTATTCAACACACAGCTCCTCACCCCAAACTGCTCCAGAAACAGCTTCACCCTGTACGCTCTGTCGATGTCCGCCACAAAGACTATGATCTTGCCCTTGATGAGCTGGAGCTTGAAGATGGCGTAGATGAGTAGGAACTTGTCGTCCTCGGCCGTGCGTACAATGTACTGCGAGAGCGTCGGTTTCTCGTCTGCTTCAGAGGCGGAAAGGTCGAGGACGGTGGGCAGCTTGGCAGTAGTCGGGAAGAAGAGCGAGGTCAGCGTATCAACCTCTGTGCGCATAGTGGCAGACATGAAAATCTTCTGCACGCCGCTCGGCAGCGCAGCTGCGAGAGCGGTGAGATCGTCCTCGTAACCGTAGTTCAGCACCAAGTCAGCCTCATCGATCACGAGGTGCTGAATAGCAGCCAGTGAGAGGTCAGAGCCGTTCAGCCATTGACTGGCTCGGCCGGGAGTCGCGACGACAATGTCGGGCTTCTCAGCGAGTCGGGCTCGGGTCACGGCGTTGTCCTCCTTGCGGCTGAGGTTCTCGAAGCGTATCAACTGCGTGCAGAAGGCGGTAAACGTCTTGAGCGTTGCGGTAACTTGAGTCGCCAGTTCTTTCGTCGGTACCAGGACCAGCGCTGTCGTCTGCTTCTGCGGCTTGCTCGCGGAAGTTTTCTGTCGAAGGATGGAGTGCAAGATGGGAAGAAGGTAGGCCAACGTCTTGCCCGACCCTGTCTTTGCGCGCGCAAGCACGTCTTGACCCTCCAGCGCCAGCGGTATCCCTTTCGCCTGGATCAACGTCGGTGCGGCGAACTTCTCCCATGAGATGGCTTGGAGGAGGCGAGGCTCCAGGCCGAGACTGGTGAATGTGGCCTTGTTGGCCTCATCCTGCCGGACATTGCTGCTCTTTCCCGTGTCTGGCACATCATGCTCGTTCAATTTGCGTTTCATCTTGGTCGTGTTGTTGGTGGACGTTGGACCGCTTGGGGCCGCGGATAGAGAAACAACCTCGAGGACTGTAGCGCCTTCTCCGAAATAATCATTCTGCCCCGGTCGAAATCTTGGCAGAGGAACCCGTTGACGGACGTACCCGTTGACGCTCACCTCATCTGGTCAAAAACGTATATGTATGTAGCTCCCGCGAAGACTGGATCTATATGCAGCAGCTCAACGAAGTTCAGTACAAGTATCCAGACGCTGGTCAATTGTGCTGTTCACATTCATGCAAGGCTGTCTGAATAAATGTCTACACTGATCGATGCATTCACGCCCAGACCCTGACCTCAGTACTCCTCACCAAGCGTGACATTGTCCACCTCCACTCAGTCTTCGCGTTCAGTAGACTTCCTCAGGATCACTCGCGGGCCCGTACAGGTTGCCACCGCTTGCAGAGTACCCATATATGCACTTACCTCGCCGGTGTCTGAACGCATACCTTCCCATCGAGCAGGAAGCTAACGCCACGCTCCAAGACGAGTCACCGAGACCAACGACACGCGAAAGTGCACCGTGTTTGCTCGAATTGCGGCCGCGTCCGCAGGGCGGGTCTATCATGTCTCTGTTCTAGGTGAGTCTACTACGCAAACTGCCACCGGGTATCAACCTGCTTCCTCGTAACCTGCGGAAATCAAAGAAGTCAGTTTCTTGCAAATCATCCAACGAAGCTCGCAGAACGTACCAAAGGCCCCACGACGAAAGTAGCCACCGCCAACGCCGCCACCGTCGCCAGCATCTGCAGCTTGTTGAAATCCTTGCCCAGAATGTCGAAGCTGAAACTCGGACTCAGCCTGGTACCGAAGACGTCGAGCCCGTAGGCGAAGACCAAACTCGTGCTCTCCACCAGCGCCGGGCTCGTCACGACTTCTTGGACGCCGATGACTTCTCGCTGGTGGTTGAGGTACCACTTCGGGTCGAACTCGATGACGGGCGTGTATCTCGCCAGACCTTCGGCTTGCTCGTCCTTGGTGGGATCACGGTTGACGGGACGTCTTGGGTCCAGGACCCCGTATGGGATACCGACAATGGCGTTTGAGTCAGGGAGTACGGCGAGGATTTGGCGGGAGGTGATGCCTTGTTTCGTTCTGGTGACGACCATCTTCGAGATGGTCTCCGGGATCTGGTACGTTTTGGTCAACGCGAAGGGGTGCGTGCTGGATTGTAGGCTGGAGAAATTGGCAGCCGTAGAGAGCGGGCCCCGGTCGTTGGCAGCGAGGGACTCAAAAAGCTCGCCGACGACAAGTTGGTGGCCTTTGGGGGAGACGTCCGAGGCATCCGAGGCGAGGGAGTAGGCGAACCAATTCTCGGATACGATGGAGGAGATGGGCGTAGTAAGATCGACACCGGTATGTCTGTTGGAATACAGGATGGCGCCAGACACAGTGTTCAGGACATAGAACGTTGTGGAGCCGCTCGCATCGTTTGCGGTTGCGAGTAGCGCCAGATTTGGGTCCAGATACTTGTACAACACTCTGCGGTCGCCTAAGACTTTCCCGATTGCCGCGACCGGGTCATTGACTGGTCTGGGCACAAGGCTGAGGATGCGCTCGCCTTCAGCTGGTAGAAAGTGCCACGCCGAGCCGGACTCCATCCTGCCTTCCAACCCTCCATCGCGCAGTGTGTATTTGATATCGCTAGACGACGTCAGACTGAAATCATCGGCAAGGTCCGGTAACTCGTGTGCGATGTCCTGACCAGTCGAAACATTCAGCTGCAGGCCCACGGCATCGGCCGGATAGTGCAGACTGAGGACACCTCCTCGTGGAGACTGGATTGACGGTTTCCACTCTTGTCCCGGCTTCAGCTCGATCACTTGCTTGTTCCAGAGTATGCGCTCAGGGTTACCAGCATCAAGCGCAACAAGCCTTCCGCTCTTCGTCGCGCACACGATGATCTGGTGGAAGCCGAAGCTATCGCTCGCCGCGTCGCCATCCGTGCTTGTGCCGATAAAGCCCTTTACCACCTTGCTTGGCAATGAAGCAAGTAGGGTAGGCAGGCTCTGCAGGTCTGTCAAATGTCGTTGTACACGGTGGATGTACGCCGAGACAGGGTTGCTATGCGCTTCCCCTTCCAGTTGCTGCACTAAAAGCTCGGCCTCTGCAGGCGCGACAAATGCTGCTGCGATAGTCTCGGCGAGCATCTCTGGTCGTTGCCACACTGGACTGCCCTCTCGTAAGAGTAGCCACTCCCCCGTCGACAGCAACACAGCGGTGCGGACGGCGGAAACGGTATCTCCTTTGACAGACACTTCGGACACGGCGTGGATGGGCACGATCGCGGCTGGAGTTTTCATCTGCCATCTGGCAAGCACGCCATGCGAAGCAGATGAGATCGTCGTGACTTCGGTATCACTGATCCTGGTGAAGTAGACATTCGCATCAGTAGAGCTGGTCGAGAAGGCGCCTTTACCCTGGACCCTTGGGAGGCTGTACGCCTTGTCGATCTTGTTGGATTTCAGGTTAACATGGAAAACCTCGGCCCAGTGTGACGACGCCGTTTCGTAGTGGATCAGAAAGTGTGATAGTGCATTGGAATGGTATGGAGCATGCAGTCGCACGCGTTCGACCGCTTGGTCTCCGTGCTTCTCGATCTTGAAAGAGGCGATTTCTTTACTCCCGATAATATTGACCCTGAGCGTAGTAACAGAAGAGTCCGTCCAAGCAATGATTGGCGACGCTGAATTTGCGCCAACCGATATGATGGTGTCGGGTGATGAAAGTTCGCTGTCCGAGTTCAGAACAATCTCATCGTTCTTGCGGCCCGTGACTGGATCAAGTGAAATTACCTTAACCTTCAGATTGCCGAGCATAGTCCTATGGAGGAGAATCGCAAAGACCTCGGTGGTAGAGGCAGAGATCTGGTATGGCGTGTCTGCGCTCTCGACCTTGTACTCCCATCTCACAGCGCCGGAACTCCCATCCACTCTGCGTACAGCAGCTCGGTCTCCACTGGTGATGACCAACGTGTCCTTTGCGCCCGACGTTTCTTTTCCGTCGAGGAGTTCCAAGATCTCCAAGTCCTCCACGCACCCGTTGTCATCCAGGCTCCAGACCAACCGTCCATCTGCCGCACTCCAGGCGGCCACCTGGCTGCCGGTACCGCTAACCACGATGTCCTGGCCTTCGCCAGCTCGCAAGAAGCTTGGATTGCTGGCGTTGTGTGGCAGCAATTGTCTCCAGACTACCGAACCATCTCTTGGGTTCACGGCTCCGAGCACGCCTTCCTGGGACAGCGTATAGACCAGAGTCGCCCTGGAGCTCGGATTCGGTTGATGGAAGAAAGTGGTGTCTTCCTTCGGCGCGCCTAACAGGGCGTAGTGGTAGTCAATATTCCATGCTTCATCCACGAATATCGCCGACGTCAATCTGGCCGTCAAGCATGCTGCCGAGAGCAGCAGTAACAAGAGACGCATCATTCATGAAGACCTCATTGCTACTCATCACTTGGAGTTTGAGTCGAGCGACGGACGAGGGAGCGGAACCTTTCCGAGACATTCGTTCCCCATCGGCGCTTGCCGAGCGTCACACAAGTTATTATCCCTCTCTCGACTTCCAACTGCTACTGAGGACGGTGGACGGAAGCCGTGTGTTCCTACGAGATCAACCGGCCCTACCTCTACCTTTCGCGGCATGCTACCAAGCTACGTGCTCTCATCATTGCTTGGGACATTCAGACAAGGTCAACTCGTACTCGGACGATTGTTCGTCCACTTCGATCATCGCCATGCCTGCAGACAAAGTCACTGCTCAGTGCTCAGTACCTATGTATGTAGTCAAGTACTGCCACCGCGTCATGTCGACGGCCATGATCGGTTGTTCTCGCGTTCATGTTCGATTGGAAGTCGGGGAGTAACGATGATCTTATCAGAAGTCAGGTCTTCCGAACGGTCTTCACCGGCAGTCCACATGCCAGCTACGGAGTAAAGTAAACCGTCAAGCACATAAACATGCCGCCAATGCGTCCGACATGAGACAACCCTGAAAGTCTTCATCATGTCGCATTTGGGTTGGATGTGTGAGCCTGGGAGGTTGATGGGCTCAGCCCGTCAAACGTCAGCGTGGTGCTCGACGGAGTACCTTTCATGCGCACTCCGATATCAACTGCATCGCCCCGGGTGTCACCATCGCTTGTTGAAGAACGCTGATGTACGTTTGCCCTGCCAAGTCGCGCCTCTGACGTTCAGCTTCCCGGGGCTGCAGCTTGCAGCAAACTGCATGGAACACCAGGACCTATCTGCGTTACGAAAGTACAGAAACAGCACTGGTGTGCCGATGCGTACTTGTAGTTCTCCACGGCATCTCTCCCACGCGTCGGAGGCTATGCCAAATGTTCCAGCAACGGTCAACCGTTCTCCGACAGATTTCCCCCAGAGCGCTGTCGGCCTTGATCGCATGGTTCTCTGACTTCCTGGACCTTGCATGGCAGCATGGTCCGCCAGCCGTCTCAAGTCCCAACGGAAGCTCTGATGGAGAGTCGAGACGAAAAGCAAGACGAGTTTGGTGCATGGTTAACAATTATCCGTAGTAGCTCCAAATGGCCATCATCGTACAGAGTTAGCAAGCAAGTACCTGTACCTTTCGCCTGTGGTCTTGTGCCTTCTCGGACACCCAGCCTCCAATACTCCACGAAACCACGGACCGGTCGTTGTTCCCAGTGCCTCCCCCTACAACCACGTGCGTGTATGATGATATGCTATACCTAGGTATACTTGCCAATGCCTCCGCATCTCAACAAATCGCCATACCTGGGGCATGGAAATCTAAACGGTGACATGGGGAGCTCCAGAGGTGCAGCTGGTATGTCGGTATGTGCCTCCAAACTCCCGGGGCTTGGCTCCTTTGGATGCCAGCGGAACGAGGGGAAGGGATTGAAGCTTGTGCGGCGCCGACGTCGGGTTTCCGCGCAGGTACGCCTTGGGAAAAATAATAAATAATACCCAAAGTCAATCGCTTCGCCATGGCAGTGCCCCTCGTCCAAAGGTCAACGGTGCGCTTCTCGCCGGATCTTCTGCTTCTCCCACATCTACATTGCTACTCTACCTCCCGTCTATATCATATCAGCCCGTCCTCACAAATAAGCCTTGGTCAATAGCTGCAGCGCGCCGCTCCCGGACAGAGTAGCACAGCATCCCAACCTCTCACAAGCACGACGTCTGTCGTTTCTCGTTTGAGCTCGGGAACCGTGACACGAGAACGATAGCTCGTCGAGAAGTGCAAGTCAGACAGCTAGAAGTCAACGCAAGAGGACCGAACCACACGCGGTGCTGCGGAAGGAATAAACCCTCACCCCAACTACCC
>Ga0058704_10000060_pt1 | contig 52914 bp, 51 predicted proteins | sample AgamicMgSfe_FD_71363 | JGI IMG/M metagenome (GOLD analysis project Ga0058704, IMG submission 71363) | Agave microbial communities from Guanajuato, Mexico - Mg.Sf.e | ecosystem: Host-associated > Plants > Phyllosphere > Phylloplane/Leaf | place: Guanajuato, Mexico | collected 2012-05-30
GCTTGAGGGTGTCGAGGAGCCTGTCGGACAGGAGATGGGCGTGCTTTCGCGCCAGCTTCCACCTGTACGTCCAATCCCCAATGCGCTTCGCTTCCGCGAGCTCCTCCTCTTCGTCGTCCGACTCGTATAGGGGGAAGTCGTCGTCGACGTGGGCGATGGGCATGTGGGCCATGCGTTCTTCTTCGTCCATCACGTTGGAATCGCCGCCGTTGGCATGCTCCAAGGCCCGCTCTTGCTCGTGTTGCTCGAGGGCGTCGCGAGCGGCGCGCAGTCTCTGCACGTTCTCATCGTTTTGCTCGCCGTCCTGAAGGTCCTCGTCCTCGTCGTCGAGCTCGTCTTCCGTGTCGTCACCCAGAGCGGCACTCGTACTGACGTCCGTGCTGTGACCAGGTCGGACGAGGCCGAAGTTGTGCGTGACGGGCTTGCGGATGTCGACATCCATCTGGGGGAACCAGAACGGGAGGAGGTTGATGCGGGACGGGAACATGGTCGCGGTCCCGTGGATGAACTTGGAGAACTTCGGCACGGCTTCGACCAAGTGGGACGTGGTGAGCTCGCGAATCCATTGGGGAGGTTCTTGTCCCGCGGCGGTCTGCAGCTTCACCTCCAACACGCCGTACGGGAAGAGCTCCACGTCCTCCTTGGGCAGCTGGCTGAACGGCCAGTCCACGCCGATATCCATTCGCCGCCAGTTGTTGCCGCACCGCTTTCGGCCGTCCATGTTGTCTTCGCGCACCATGGTGAGCTCGGTGTCGAGCGAGACACGCACGCGAGCGTCGCCTGGTAACTGGAAGGCGGTCCGGTTGTAGAACGACCTACAGACTGGCACCAGGGTACGGTCGAGGACACGGAACTGGACTTCTTTGGCCAGCTGCTCGAGATCGTTGATTTCCTTCTCACCCTTCTTGCCGTCAAGCCGCATCTTCTCGAAGGCCTGCTCCGTGGTCATGTCACCTCGCAAGAACGCATTGACATTCTTCTCCTTAAGCGAGAAGCGAGCCTTGACGGACTTCTCGCCCGTCCAATCCTCCCTGTGAGTCTTGCGCTCGACGAAGATGGTGTCGCTCTCCATGCCGCCGTACCACCGGAGCCGGATGGCTTCCGCACCCTCCGTCTTCTTGAGGCGCCCTTCGTAGAGCTCCCAAGTGTCCGTGTTGTCGTAGTAGATGGACGAGATGGCCGAGTCCTTCTTCTCGAACTCCTTGCTAGGATTGAAGACCAGCACGGGGAGATGCTTGAGGATGATGAGCTTGAGCTCGGTGATGTTGTCCGGATGCACCCAGTACTTGGTCGTTTGCCGAACAAAATTCTGCTGCTTGCCACCCGCGGAGGAGTCGCCAGTGATCGGGTGACCGCGCGTGCGAACCTGGTCGTAGAGCTTTGACAGATTGACCACGGTGACATTGTAGTCGTCCTTGAAGAACGGCCGAGCGTTGAGTCTCGCCGCGAAGACGGGTCTCAGGTGCCAATGGGTCGTCTTGTCGTGCTTCTTGATGATCTTCTGGAAGCCGGTGTAGTTCAATTGGGTGAATTTGGCGAGGTCGTGGACGTCCGCAATCATGTCTGACAGGTCCTCCTCCAGCAGCATGTACTCCTCATCCGACGGCGCATCCTGCCGGGCACGCTCATCGCCGCTGTCCGCAGCTTCGGTCCGGGCAATCACATCCTTGACTTCCTTCTCGCTGGCATTAATACGGCGGATGATCTCCTGGCTCTTCACCTTCTGGAAGGTGAAGACCTTGTCGAGCTCCTGTTCGAGGTCATTGACGAAGCGCTGCTCTTCTTCCTCCGACCAAGGCTTCTTCTTCTGCTTGTGGCCTTGCGCGATGGCGGGCGTGTGCTCAAAGTCGGTCCGGAGGCTCTTTTTGAGGTCGTCGTAGGAGATGTAGTAGTAGTACCAGTCCTGGCGCGTAGTGATGTTGTCAGCAGTCAATCTGAGCAACGGTTGCGTGCGGACTGTACCTTTATAAGAGAGGACCGAAGCTGTTGGCCGAACCTCATCGTCGCTACCGGGTGACTATGCAGGCGCTGGGGAGTGGCTGTACGAAGAACAATGAGGAGAATAGACTACAACCGCTACGAAGAATCAAGAGCCCCACCAAACCAGCTCGACATTGGAATAATTGATTATTTCCTCTGCTACCCAGATCATCAATGCAAGTGGAGTCGTCCCATTAAGCATATCACCGTCCACCAGCCTAATACCGACGGTCTCAGTAATCATAGACTGAAATAACCACTCACAGCTCTTCGGTCGCACACATGGCACGAGACCTGGCACCCCTAAAGTAGCAGATTCGTAATTTTTTAACGCTGACTCGCGTTATCGAACAGAGCGATATTACATAATGAGAGATACGAGTGCAACGGATCTGAAGCCTGAGGCATCACCCCTCGAACAATCACAACAATCAGTGTACTATACCGTCTGATGAGAGGGAGTTACTCATATCTGAGGCTTCAATCTCAACGTACCTAGGTCCACCTCTGTACAGGTCGTCAGTCTCCAGAATAGTGTGACACGAGGATAAATCGACGGTGAACTAATCCCACGTAAAGAAAGGGAGCATCTCCTAGCCCATCAAACCGAAGCTCCATCATACAATATCTCAAACGACGAATGATAAGGTACACAATCATCACAATGACAGCAAGCCCAAGGCCGCATACACGCACATCACGATCACCGTGAGCAGCACCCCTCTACCACCTACGCTCCCAAATCTCTGACCACCAGCACTACTCGGATGGGACGCGCCGCTCGAGCCCGCGGCCGTAGGCAAGCCGCCGCCCAGGTCCCCATCCGACGAGCTGACCGCCAAGACCGTACTCGGCTCTATCGACAACCCGGACCAAGGCACTGTCTTTGAACCTTGCACAACTATCCCTGTGGCATCCACGCTGACGACCGTGCCGTCAATGGTGACCGCCGGCCCGCCGACCGAGATCGTATGTCCCGCGGACGCCACCACACCGCTGGGACTAGACGGCTCGTCAGCGGTATAGGTGTGCGCACCGACGGTGAACACCAGTCCGGACTCTGCGCTTGCAGTCGCGGTCGTAACGATGTCCGGCAAGAGCTGACTCGCCCGCGCGGTATAGGTCTCGTCGACGACAACGCCGCTGGCGCCTACGCTGAACGTATGTCTCGAGACCTGGATGTGAGAACCTTGCAACACGACCGTGCCGGCTACGACAAAGGCATCGTTAGTAGTTTCTAGCGCGGTATAAACTAAAGTCCCGTCGACGGTGAGGATCGCGCCTGTGGCATCCGAGAGCTGGGGTTCGACTGCAGCTGTTTCCGTCCCATCGATCACCAGGCCATTGACCCCGGCGCTGATTGTATGATCTGAGATCGTGACCTCAGCACCTTGCGCAAGCGCCGAGCCGGAGATGATGAAGAAGCTTTCACTGGCTTGTACTACTGTCATCGTTACGCCGCTCGCTGTGATAACCGCGACCGATGCGGCCTTTACGGAACCATGGGGCGAAGCAGCAGCCTGTGTGACTTGCGAATGGGCGGCGAGATCGGTCCCGTCCACAATGACCTTACTCACGTCAGCGGATATTACATGACTGCCGATTGTCGTCACTTGACCTTGCGACAGATTTTCGTCATACAAGACCACACCGCTCCCAGAACCGATCTTGAAAGCGGTAAGCATGCTCGTGCCAATTGTGAGGACGGCCGCGGTCGTTGTCACTGGATTGGAAGCGCTGGGTGGTCCAAGAGTCTGGCTCTCTTCAACGATACTGCCGGACGAGACTGCGCTCACGCTTTGCCCACCGACGGTGGATTCTCGACTTGCCGGGCTCATCGTCTCGCCAGCAACTGCGCCACCTTGTGCAGCCACCGCCGTTTGCGCGTTGCCCGGGTCGTTCGTCGTCAAAGAGTCTGTTATCGCTAGGACTGAAGCAATGATACCTCCGACGTCCTGTGACCCCAAGGATGGTCGTAGGTCCTGCGCCAGAGTTTGCGGGCCTGTGTTCGCTGGATCGGCGAGGCTGTCACTGGACTCGTAGGTGAAGTGATGGGTTGTATCTGCTGGAACGGCATCATTCGGTGCAGGATCTCCTCCACTCTCGATGCTTGCCAGGACGGCCGTTGAACCCGATTGCTCTGGAGTCGCAGACAGAGCAGGGCTTGTGGCGGGCTGTGATACATGCTCGGTCGCCGGCGAATATGATGTTTCGGTATCCCCAGACTGGATGGAGCTCGGCGCGGCTTGCGATGACACTTGTGTCTCTACATGATGGGGTCTACTCAAGGCGGTAGTGAATGCTGGTGTTGTTGTCGGCGATGGAAGGGTGTTTGTCGCGCTGCTAGCGGGCGCCGCTGGGGTGGAAGGTCGATTAGCTGGACCAGGCTCAGTGAGGACTTGAGTCAATGCCTTTGGGGGATCATAGAGGCCTGTCATTACATTCAACACATGCATCTTGTCCACGATAAGCGGTTGACGAACCTTCTAAGTCAAGAGCACATCCGAACCTAGCCCATGTTAGCCTACCATACAACACGTCAGCCAGAGGAGATCGTACCAGTCAGGCTGAAGCGTCCTCAATTGCAGTGGTGCCAACAAGGTGAGTGCGTAAGCCTGGTCCCATATGTATGCACCTGCAGTGAAGTTCCAGAGAACCTTGGCATATCCCCCGCCAAGGTCTATCGTGTTTGCGCCGTTAATGAAATCCAGCCCGTAGCGATACTGCGGTCGGAGGATTGCCATAATCAGCCATCTTCCAAGGCATCATGGTTGCTATGGTCTTGCAACTCGTCCAACACTCACCCTCGAGCCGCGGTATATGCAACTGTTTTCGCCGCCGCTGTCGCACCCCATGAAGTATACGGGCGCCGGTACGCTCGTCAAGTCGGCGAAATCAAAGCTGTAGCCGACGTCCGAAAACTCGTGATGATAGCCCCCGATGGAGTATATGTCAGATGACTGGAGCGTGAGGATTGTGCCGGGCAGTCTGCTGCCCACATCACCACACTGGTTCGAGGCGAAAATGGTCTTCAAGGAGATGTAAACCTTGTTTGGGTAGAAGGTTTGGCCTCCGGACACGACGTGAAGGCCGGATTCAGGAGTGAAGGTCGCTTTGGGCAGCACGTAGCCACAAGCCACACTATCGTAGTAGTTGGTCTTGCTGAAAGGCCGAAGGGTTGGACCCAGTGGACATAGTGTTGGCATCCCGGTACCAGCAGTGGCGGGGCAGAGGTTGCGCGAGATATTGGCGGTAGCAGTGGTAGTCGCAGGAAAGTAGATGAGCTCACTACCAGGCGAAGAGCGAGAAATCAGCGGATTCCAGTAACTCGGATTCAAGAGCTTGCTTACACCGTCCCAGCGTTGATGGTGCATTTCCCACAATCGGCCGCTTTTGTGTTCGTACAATAGCTGCTCACCATCGTAGAGCCGTATTCAACGATGAACGACACACACTCGGACGGAGCCAACGTACACGAAGGCCTAGTTCCGCTGAAGTTGCCGTTTGTGGTCATGGACGTCAAGACGGTCCCGATGCCTGTGGCCGTCGTCGTCAGATCGCCAACGATGCGGGGGTGCCCATCACATGCCGTCGTGATCTGCGCCGTCATGTTGTGATATGTGTAGGTGCTCTGGTATGAAACATAGCCGAAGGCATGTATCGAGGCATCTTCGAGGCTGCTAAAGTATTGATTCCACGTCGCGGCGCACGAGTTCTTGCAGACGCTCGATGTGACCCGCTGCCTGCCGCCAGTGCGGGGGCCGAAGATAGGAGAGCAGAGGTTCACGTAGGTCCATGATGGTGAAGCGGACGAAGTCGTAGTCACAGCAGCTTTCGAACTGTTCGTGTATTGGCCAACACCGCCTCCTGTACCCAAATCACGCCTAACGTGATGTATGCGGTCTGCGTTCGCGCAACGGACGAGGGAGAAAGAAATAACACACAGAAAGGACGTAAGCACGGGAAACATGTCGGCCACCACGAGAAACAACAGGAAAACTCAAACTTACGAACAATAGAGGAATGGTTGCCCTTTAAAGACTGGCCTGGGAGGCGCTTGTCATGCATATTCATCTTCGTGATGACTGCTCACAATCAAACGCTTAGCGGACTGCCGTCCACTGTGCATGTAACCATACCATGTCTCTTTCTGTAGCGATGCGCCCATCGCCTTGCCATTCGCCAGCGCTTTGATCCTTGGTGGCAGAAGCGTCAATGAAAAAGACGGCAGAGTGCAGGTGTCAGGATGCATCTAAGCGCCAGCGGACGAGATGTCGTCGTGGAAGTTGACGGGGTTTCCCGTGACCCAGACGTACCTGATTACCTACATATGTAGTCATCGCCGCCCATGCCGGCCATCGAACAAACGAACGCTGATGAAGGCGCCCTTTTGACTCATCCATGCATCGACGTGTGTAGTGCACTGTCGAGAATCGCAGCAAGAACGCTGCTTCTGACGCAGATGTAAAATAAGTGAAGTGTGCGGTAGTCTGTACAGAAGAGCACGTTGGAAGTTTCTACTCATCAAGCTGCCTCGGTCCTGACGCCGGTGTTGTCAACGGGAACTACTCCCAGTGGCTAGGTACTAGACAAATGCTGTCAGGAGTCGGAGTCGAGCACACGCAGAGTGAGCAGATACGTTTTGCTCTTGGTATAAAACATTCATGTGAAGCGATCTACCCTAGCACAGCACCTTGCGATGCAGCAATATATCCAGGCATGTACCCTCTTCAATAATATTCGTCCATATCTCGCATCAAAGGATGTACATGAAAGGTGAATGGAAAGTTTTCGTCTCAGTAACTCATCGTCGACAAAGCCAGCCAAGCGTCACGGCCAACTAAGGCCCCGTCCCTCGGCGTTTGCTCTAAGAGGTATACTTCATGTATGTCGACCCGTAAGTCGAAAGCGAGTCGCCACTGAGGAGCATCGACTCGTATGCCATGAAGTACGAGTAGCCCAGGACATAGTCTTGCGAGTCTAGTGAAGAAAGTCAGCGACATGCAAGCTCAGGTCAGGCAATCAGGAAGAAACATACCCAGCCACGGCATGACGCCCTGAAGGAAGGAGTCGATTTCGTCGTCCGAGAGGCCAGTGGGCGCAAACTCGGTGACGTAGAGCGGCTTGCTGAATTCCGTGTAGGCGTCCCCAACGTATTTCTTGAAACCGGCAACCGCATCGTCGGCATTGTCGAACGCGGAGTACCAATGGATGTTGAGCGCATCGATCTGGCAGCTCGAGCAGTAGCCCATGAAGGACTTGAGCCAAGCAAGACCCATCGACCCGCCACCGTTCGTGACGGACGGAGCGGCGATCTTGGCCTTGCCGGCAAAGGGACCCATGTACGTCTGGTACGACTTCGCGACGTCCTCCGGCTGCAGACCCGACTGGTCAGGCTCGTTGAAAGAGAAGAGGTACTCGGCGCCATTGTTGATGGCGGACTGCGCGTCGGTGCTCCAGGTGTCGCTGAAGGGCGACTCGGGCGCGTGCATGGTGGGGATGTACTTGACGCCCTTGTTGATCCCGCCGGCCTGACTGAGCCAGTTGTACGCCCACGAGACCTGGGACCCGGCCGCCGCGCCGATCATGGTGTTCGCGGAGTCGGTGACGTTGTAGGCGATACCGCGCTTGCCGGAGCCGCCGGAGCTGTAGGAGGATGGCGAAGGGGCGGCGCTGGAGCTCGAGGCGCTGGAAGCTGGAGCCTTGTTGGTGACGGAGTAGGCCGATGGAGCGACGGCGGCGGCGGCGGAGGAGGAGGAAGAGACGGCCGTGGTCGCTGGCGATGCCTCGGTGCTGGAGCTGCTCGCGACGGAGTTGGACGAGCTGGCAGCAGAGCTGGATGAGCTGGATGAGCTGGACGAGCTGGCGACGGTGCTGCTTGACGTGGCGGAGGAGGCGGGCGCTGTGTAGTAAATGGTCGACTGCTGCGTGATGGTGGAGGTCAAGCGCGCAGAGGAGCTGGAGCTGGAGCTGAAGCTGGAGCTGCTCTCGACTGGGGTTTCGGCAGCAGCAGTCGACTCGACAGCGGAGGAGCTTGGGGTGTAGGTGAAAGTGGAGTGCTTCGTGATGGTCAAGGTCTTCTTCGAGGAGCTGGAGCTTTGCGTCAACACCGCCTCCACACTGCTGGAGGACGCGTTGCCCGCAGTGACGGTCACGTATGTCCTCTCGGTGGTGGTCACGGTCACATCGGTGGTGCAGGTGCTGGTCGAAGCGGCGGTCTCGACACTCGATACAGCCTCAGACGAGGTGATGTCGGTGCTCGAGGTAGCCTCGGATGAAGCGACGGACGAGGCAGGGACCGGAGACACGGTGACAGTGACTGGACCGACGGGGGATGCGGCGGCCGAAGAGCTGCTCGCGACGAAACCGGTGGAGGCGGCAGTACCGCTACCGTAGATGCCGGTGGCATTGGCGACTGCGTATGGGAAAGGAGCGCCGCTGCCGGTTCCGGCAGCCCCGGAGCTCAACGGGCCGGAGCGGTGGGCGTGCTTGTGTCCCATGTGCTTGTGGTTGAAGTCACGGTAGCCGGGCACGGCGAGAGCGGTCGAGGCCAAGGCCAGAATGCTGAACTGGCTGATTGGAGACATGTTGATGGCGAACAAGGTACGGTAGATCCTGCGTTTAATTGGCGATGCGACGGCGAGAAAGCTGCTGCTAGAGCGCTGAGATGCGAGGCCGACCAGGGCGATTGCTATAAGAGAGTGACTGGTTGCAGATGGGCAAGGAGTGCAATGAGCGAATGCTCGGGAAAAGAGAGGCAGCAATCGACGAGGACGGGAGCGTGTCGTGGTGAGGAGGAAGGGGAGAAGCAAGAGAAGGGATGAGACGGGGATGAAAGGAAACGATCGTTTTAAGCAAGACAAGGATGTATAGGAGACGTCGGGCGACGCTCCATCAGGGTTTGACGCCCATTCGCCCAATCGAGGCTACGGGCGACCGATGCTCCATGTTTGACTAGATAGTAGAGAGAAGGTCGAGGTGAGGTGGAGCGGCCGCGTTTCATTTCCCTACCCGTCGGCCGCGCAGTCGTTCACTGGACAGAAGGCTAGAAGGGGGCTTGGCAGAGTTCTGCTTAGTGCCTGCAGTTCAGCCTTGTCGAGAAAGATTTGGAGTGAAAAATCGGAACGAGTGCTGCAGCGTGCAAAGTCGTAGGCGAAACCCGTTTCTCCGTCTCCCTTCCTCGTCGGGTGAGCAAGTCTGCGTACACTCTGAGATAGGACAGACGGCAGAGATCGCATCCCATCAGAGCGCCACAGAGCCGAATGAGCATATTCCGATTCAGTACTCTGGAGAGAGAGTGTGTGCTCGGGAGCCGAGGGCCACGCGAGAAATGATGGATGGCCCGCCTGGGCCGAGAAAAAGGACATCTGTTGTGCCTGGGATTGGCGCAGGTCGAGATTAGAGGATCCGCCACAGCCCACGCAGCCGTTGGCGTCAGGAGTCCAGGAACGGGTGGAGTCAGGGTTGTCTCGAACCGGAGAGAAGGAGATTTTCACCATGTCCCAATGTGATGAGTGTGCGTGGAAGTGTGACTTTCAAAGGTGTCATCTGGAGTTCTTGACACTGAAAGCAACCTAGTAATGTAAGCGTTACATACTACAATACCACCTGTCGTGTTATTTAGTCGGATACCCGACAGAGATACATATAACTGTCGCACGTGGAAAGGGTGTGGAGAGGTCGAACGCACGTGCTTCGTCTGTCCGAGAATGCAGGTCCGTCACGCTTTTCCTTCATCATCTCAACAAAGTTCGGTAGAGGTGGAGTGGTCGTTATCGTTCTCCATTTCCCTCCTCATTCGAGAGTCTCGAGATGCGGTCTCGGTCTGGTGACTCTGGTCAGTGGTAAATCAAGAAGGTTGCATGGAACGACTTTTCCTGCGCACCTAAGGCTGACCCCGCCTGCCGGGTTGGAGGGGAGGCAAGTAGCATCGCCGACTGGTCTGATCTCTCATCGACGAACAGGAGACGAGAAGAGCGAGCGGGAGTGACGAAGGGGTTCGGGGAATCGCATGTAGATGCACAATAACGAGAGTCTTATAGAGCAAACGACGGTTGCGGCACAGTCGCGTCGAGCGCGTAGAAAGCCAATGACACCCGCTTCAGGTTCGCTGGAGGAAGTAGGCTACCCTCCATTCCTTCATTCCTTCAACCTCGGGACAGCAAGTATCACGTGGAGCAGACAATTTTTACGATACAGAATGGCATGAAGAATCTCCATGTAGCAGACCGATTCGGTATACCGTTGCCACCCACACCCAGGCGCCCACGCTTTCCCGCGAATCAGCAAACCCCCCAACCAATCCTATTTCCCATCAATCATGAAACTTGAGATCCCCCCAAACAAACACAACCGATCTTGTGCGCCCGCTCGTTGCGCCCACGGTATCGCATGAAAACTCGTCAACCCTCTTCGACGATTTCCTGAACTCAAACGACCGTTACCACCCGATCCACGCACCACAGAAGCTAAGATCGTCCATCGGGAGTGGCTTCTCACCACCACCTCAAGCCAGATAGCGATACGACGGCACGGGCGCCTCCTCGATCCGCTCCAGGTACTCGCGCTCGATCAAGCTCTCGATCCGGCGCTTGATCATGTTGACGTCCGGCTTGAACTGCGCCGACAGCTGCGAGATGGTCTCGGTGAGCAGCTGCGCGTGCGCGAGCTCTTTGCGTTGTCTACGATGAAATCCCCAGTCAGCAGAGGTAGGCAAACGTAAGGGGCAATGGCAAGGGGGGGTGAAACGTACTTCATAATCCTCACCACGGCCGCCTCCACGGCAAACGCTCGGCTGTCGTTGCTCTTCTTCTCCGTCTCCTTGCGCTCCCGGTCGCCCTCGACCTTGTTGCCCGCGCTCACGACACCCACCTTGATGCGCAGGATCTTGCTTGAGAAGCCCTCGTTAAACGAGAACCGGTCGCCGGGGTTGACGTCGCGGCTCATGGGCTCTTTGGTCAGGAAACGGGTCTTGGGCGCGACGGCCAGGGACTGCAGGTTCCGCGCGAGGTCGCCCATGGGGATGTTCGTCTGCGCTTGGATCTCCTCCAGCGTCAGGCCCGCGTTGGCCGGCAGCTCGTTGAAGAGGAGGAGGATGAGCATGGCGTAGGTCGAGCAATTGATCTCGTGCACGGGGTAGCGCGACTTCGGGAATTGCGCGCGCATGTCCGCGTCGCCCATGTTGTTCTGCCACGTCAGCCGGCGGCCAGAGTGTTTGTCGGCGTAGAAGCGTTCGAACCCCTTCCGGACGCGCTCGATCACCGGCGGGTAGATGAGCTGCGCGGCGCCGGCTTCCTGCCCGTCCTCGCCAGTGCCACCGCCACCACGGAACGCTTCCAGTGGCCAGGTCATCGACGTGAGCACCTTGATGCTCAGGTCTGCACGCTTGTTGTCCGTCTCGCCAAGGCCAGCGACGTATTTGCGATATCCACTGGACAACTCCTCGCTGAGCGTCATGTCTTTGAACATGGCTTCCAACTTGAGCGTGAAGCTGTTGCCGAGTTCGATCTTCATGCGCGAAATCATCTGCTTCTCCACGTCGATCGACTGACTCTTGTTGAGCAGGAGACGCTTGCAGAGATGCTTCTTGTAGTAGGTCTCGAAGATGTCCTTATCCGACAGATAGCGCAGGATCGTGATGGCCCGCTCCAGCGTTCGGTCGATCTCCGCCTCGGATTTGTCCTTGATCCCCTTCTTCATGTTGTCGTCGATGAAGAGCGAGATGTACTCGCTGCCGCGCGAGAATGCGTTGATGATATCAGCCATGCTACGGTTGATGGCCGTCGACACCGTCTGATCGGAGTTGAACGAGGCAGCGCAAACTTTGTCGAACTGATCCTTGAGTGCCAAAATCTCCTCAACCCATCTGAGTGCGGCCGCGGTCTGCTGGTTGATCGCCTTAGCCCCACCTGCCTTCGCTTTGCCGTCCTTACCCTCCTCTTGCTCCTCTGCTGCTGGTGCAGATGGAGGTGGTGCTTGAGAAGCCGCAACGGCGGCGTTGTTGATTTCGGTGCCCATGTCCAGGATAATCTTTTGCATGGCCTTCGTGAGCTCGGGCTTTCGCGGGTCGACACGCGCCTCCAAATCGAACACCAAGCTGAGTTCGTGTAGCTTCTCGTTGCGCACCATGTATTGCACGCCGCTGTCCATCTCGATGAGCCCCTTCATCTTGTGCCGTATCAGCTCATCCTCGACTACTCGCTGGATCTTTGGGGTCGTGCTCTCCGACAACGTTGAGCGGCATCGGTCGTCCTCTTCGTCTATGCGCCTCTTCGCATGCCTGCAGTATGTGCCAGCGTCGGACTCTTTCAGCATGCGCTCGCCCTCCTCTCGGTAGAATTCGGCACTGGTGTCTAGAAACTGCCCCTCGAACGAGTGGAGGTACAGTTTCTCATCCTCCACCTCCTGATCGGAGTCGTATAACCCTTCCAGCATGTATACGTTGGACTTGATCAGAAACTGGTCTATTGCTTCGCCGTCACGGTCCATCTGTATTTGATCGAGGATGATGCGCGTGAGGATGTCGAGCAAGGTCGGCAATTCTTCTCTGACCGGCGTGCGTAGGATCTGATCGCGGAAGAGGCCCATCGACCTAGCGAAGATGGACAGCCGGCTATGATCGCTACAGTAGACGCGGTCCTAGCCCTGGGCGTTAGTCACAGCAGTGGCACCAATGCCAGCAAACTCCTGACCTACCATGTACATCAGAACGTCCGTCAGCATCCCCATGCACACCTGATGGTCCTCCCATGACTGCTTCAGTTGTCTTAGGAACTTCTCCCCAGCATCTCTTCTTTCTGGCGAGGTTGCCAACGTCCTTCCGCTGCCGTCGATCAGCATCAACGGCGGAGAGAGTGTCTTCACGATCTCGCCGCGCACGCTCTCGCCCAGCCATTGCGCCTCAAAATGCGCAACCTTGTTGTACAGATCCTCCCCCTTCTTCTTTAGCACGATCTTGTATGCATTCCGATACAGCTCTTCAAAAGATAGCGCGGAGGCATTCTTGGTGTGGATCTCTCTGAAGGCGCCTTCCAAGACCTGCCATGTGCTTTCGAAGTCGACGTCGGCGCCGTTCAGGCCCTGCTTCTTGTGAGTCACGATTCTGACCATCTCTCATGTGCGCAGTAAGGTAAACGGGGTAAATGGGAGGGAGGTTACATAAGTATCTAATGGGGGTGACGTGAAAGAGGATTGTCGGCGCAGGTTCATGTAGCCTGCGGACCATGTGTTTGCACGTGAACATAGACTTACCCTTCTGGGAGGCCGGATCTTGGCAGTTCTCTTTCCAGACAAACTCGCCATCGCCACACGTCTTGCGTTCTTTTCACCTGGCCGCTCGCTGGAGGCGTGCACATGCGGCAGCGGAATCAATGGGACGAGGCAACTGAAAGTGTGGGTGTTGCAGGTACGTCGGCGCGGGTGTGAAGTCGGCTTGCGCAAGCGGAGGAGCGTAGAGGTGAAAGGTGGTTCGGCTCCAGACAAAGGGTCGTTGGGGCCGGAAGCGAGCGTGAGAGAAGAGAGTGAGTGTTGGACACGGGTTTAGGATCTGATTGAAAGTAAACAAGGTCGTAGTCAATCTGACTACGCCTTCCATCTCTGCAAGCGGCGGCCTTACGTGGTTGGTCCCTGCGTCGAGATCCCCAGATGCGGCCCGCTCGCGACGTGGCGTCGGAATGGGCTTAGCGCCGCCTTCACATTCCTGAGACAGCCTCCTCCCAAAATCACCATCCCACGCACACCACACAACCACCTTCACTCAAGATGAATGCGGTCGCAAACGGTTCGACACTGCGACAGATGATCTTCCGTAGCCTCGGCAAGACACGATATGCATCCTTCCGCTTCTCGCAAACAGCGACGCGACAATGCTCGCATCGCTCGACCCTTCCCCACAAACCTCTCCCAAACATTTCCTCGCGCATAGCAAACCAGCTGCGACGGGAGTCCACCACCGCCACCGGCTCTAGGCCACTCACAGATCGCGACGGCGGCAGCGACACCACCCAACTCAGCGAGGAAGAGCTCACCTCCGCGCGCAAAGCGCAAGAGCCGGCGTACGACATCACCTTTACCTGCCGGAAGTGCCTGGAGCGGTCGTCGCATCGGATCACCAAACAGGCCTATCATTTCGGCACCACGTTGATCACGTGTCCAAAATGCAAGAACCGGCACCTGATCTCCGATCATCTGAAGATCTTCTCGGATACGAGCGTGACGTTGGAGGACATCTTAAGGGAAAAGGGGGAGTACCTGAAGAAGGGAAGACTGGGCGAGGATGGAGATGTGGAATTCTACGACGAGGAGCAGAAGCCGGACGAACTTTGATGCGTTTCTACCCAACGTTGTCAGTTCCCAGGACTGTGTCGCAGCGTACGAAGAGCTCTGGATAGGCACGAATCCTGGGATCCGGTTCATCGCACCCGAGAACGCTCGGATGCCATGGAATGGTGTAGTGCGAGGGAGTCTCCACGCATCTCCAACTGATCCGGTTCATGCTGGCCGTTCACCTAGGCAGGATCATTCCCGGATCTAGCCGCCCTGCTGCGCCTTTCGGTTTAAGTCGGAAGACGCCCAGGATGGCGAGCCCTGAGCAGGACATTGTCGTGAATCTAGCGAACTACCGACAATGTGCTGGTTTTGAACTGTAGTACAACATGCGTATTTCGAGACCCTTCAGCGGGAATGGACCTCTGGTGCATCAGCCTGCCCAGTGGTTCCAGGTATGTTCTTGTTGGGGTTGCACTCGCATTCACTACAGCACGTGAAGAGCCACGTCAGCATAGAGTGTCATGCTGCTTGCCTTGAATTGTCCATGGCTTGGACTTAATTTCAGTCCAGCCTAAAGAGCTTGAATTAGATGCAATTCCAATACACACCATGTCACATGCAGTGTGGGTGTCATGCCGCCGTCTCCGGCTTCTGCGCTCTATGCAAACACCTAGGCGAAAGGACGTCAGCCATCACATCACGTAGGACTAATGATTACTCTCATCGTCCACATGCCCAACATACTCGGCCACATCCTCATCACCTACTCTTTCGTCCACCCCAACTGCCTCGTAAACGACGCCGTCGCCGTCGCCGGAATCGCCTGCAACATATTTTCGACAACAACAACCTGCCCACGATGTATTCAGTCGTCCTTCCCTTCCACTGCACGTCCGCCCGCTGCACGTTGCCTCTCTCATCAACTAAATACATCATCAACCTCGCGTCGGGCGGTCCAGTCCGCAGCACGCCTGTTATGAGCAACAGACGAGCGCGCGAATCGGCGCCTTCTGCTCGTTTCTACTGTCTCGGTGCTGATTGAGAACAGCTCTGGTGGGGACCGACAGCTAGAGAAACGATGGGAGCACATGATTGTCATGGAAAGTCCACAGGGCAGGAAACCGTCTGGTGAAAAGGGTCCTTGGCCTACCGAGCACTGCCATGGGCGAGCATTGAATTATGTAGTTCGGCAGTTCGGAATGGCTCATCATCCGGTGTGTGATGATGAATGATGAGTGGGTAGGTATTAATCCTTCTGGGCTATCAAAAGCGTGAAGCTCTGTCGCTACCTACATACCGGTAAGAAGAGTGAGAGGTCTGCTGCATTGTCCCAATTGCGCAAGGCGAAGGCCACGAAGCCGAGGTCGACAACCTCAGAAGCTTTGAACCGTCTTCAACAGCGCCTCTTCTTCCCTCCCTTTTCTCCCCGATACCGTCATCGTCTCGGCACTGTCACGGCCCAAAAAGAATTATTGCCGCTCTACTCGGGATTACGGTGAGCGTTCACTTGTGTTGGAAAACGCAACCAGATGTTCGTCGCAAGGCCAAACCATGATTGCCCCTGAACGAACAGGCACTGCGTCGCCGCGGCGAAGCTTGATGCATGGCCACCATTGTCTCTGCGCTACTCTGATCGAATGCATGCATTATTAGCTGTTCTTGTCGAATATCCATACCATCCTAAGGAACATTCAAGGACACGCTGCAGTGACATCGGCACTGGAACGGAGCGACCAGGCCATGATTAGACCACGCGGCCGCAGACCGTCCCGTGGGTCGAACATGATTACGCAAAATACCAAACATTACTACCTACTAGGTACCTACACACAAACATCCGCAATTCCGATCCGAGGCGAACGTTTAACCTTTTCGCTCAAAGGTTTACCTCGAGCACTAGAGTACCTTGCTCGAAGGCTGAACATGGTTCCGCTCTCGTCAGTGGCTCCCCTGGGACCACTCTATACTTGTTCTCCAGATTATGGTCCTTACTACGGCATGCGCACGCTCCATCCGGACCATTTCTCCCACGACCCGTCGGCTAGCGAGGCTGCCGAATGGCCGTCTGCGCATGCTCAAAGTTTCATCGCGAGCAAACCAACAAGCATGGCGGAGCCCCCAGGCATCTCTGGGTCTGATATCTTGGGCAATTCATGCTTTTGGCGAACAACCCGACGAGCGACAGCCACGCGGTCATCGCAAGAACGGCTTCATGATGATGTCGATCACCAATGCCACCAGTCAATACTCTATATACATATATATATGTGGTGCCCGACGTCCTAATCAACCGTCCTCTACCACATCACAACTTCCCCAGTCGACAACCTAGCATCACTTCACTCAACCTCGTCAAGTCGAACAAGCTCAATACACCACCACCAACAAACATGCGTACTTCCACCATCTTCGCCGTCGTCGCTTCGGCCCTTCTCTCTTCAGTTGCCGCTCTGCCAGCCCCCGTGGCCGAAGCTGCTCCCGCCCCTTCGAGCTCAGACCTGCTCTCCAGCGTCGGATCCGTCGTTGGATCTACCCTAGGCTCCGCGACCGGTAACTCGGCCAGTGCTGACGGCTCAGGGTATGTGCGCTCCTCCGACAGGCGATGCGTGTGACGATGCTAACCCATATAAACAGAAACGGCAATGGTTAGTCGACAGCGAAACGGTCCGAGGAGGCCATTCTGACAATGACGACTAGGTAACGGATCTGGCTCCGACGACGCCGCCGGCAATGGCAACTCCGCTTCCAATGCGCAGGGTGTAAGTCAAGCCTGTCTACACTGGTAACGCACGAACACATAATTGACTCGAGACGCGCAGAACAACGACGGTAACGGCAACAGCATCAACGTGAGTTTACTTACAATCCCCACTCTCCAAGCCTCGCGCAAGTGCTCAAACCCACCTGACGTCCTCCTGGGTCTCTCCGACCGTCGATCCTTCCATCAGCCTCCTGAGGAGATAAGGAGGGCTTGAAGCGCGGATTGATCTGGTTGGTGTGCTGACGAGACCGTTTGCAGTTGTAAATCATGGTTTCATGATTGTGTGGACATCTAATGCTGGTGGCGAAAGCAGAAGGCTTGAGAGTAGGGGTACCTATCTGAATGTTGAAGATTTGTATATGTTCGCGGGAGGACATGAGTGAGAGTCGATAAGAAATGATGGAATGTCGACAATGTTTGTAACCAACATCGAGAGCTTGATCTCTCTATGCTCAATGTTTCTGTCCATCCTCCCTCTAAATATTTGCTATGGATCGAGTGACCTCGCGGAATCTGTTTTCAGAGTTCGCAACCTGTCATTGCAGGTGATCAACAATTCTCGCTTCACGTGCTCGAAGTTAGAAGTACCCGCCAAGAGCGGGCCGAGGCGGAAGCAATGCACCGATGACGATCAGCCGAGGCTCGGCTGGTAGTTCTCGCGTTCAAGTAAAAGGTCCCTACAGCTTCACGTTCTGTACAGTAAACACTTCCCCCTCGCTCGCTCATTGATAATCTTCCGTTCTCTCCAACAGTTCTACTTTTCAAACTATACAAGCAACCAACCAATTGATCGATCAGTCAATCTTCCCACCCCAGTCCGCCGGCTTCAAAGCCCACCACGCACCCAACCATGTCCTCCTCCTCCTCCTCCTCCGTCACCAACAACCTCCCCACCGCCGAAGAACTCAAAGCAGAGGTCGCGCAAGCGAGCAAGAAATCCCTCTCGAGCCTCCGGGACCTCGTGGCCGGCGGGGCCGGCGGCGTCTGCGCCGTCGTGGTCGGCCACCCGTTCGATCTGGTCAAGGTGCGGTTGCAGACGGCCGAGAAGGGCGTGTACAGCGGGGCGATGGATGTGGTGCGGAAGACGATTGCGCGGGAAGGGCCGGTGAGGGTAAGAAACCAGCCGAGGGGAGTGTGTGTCGTTCGCGGTTGGGTAGGATTGTTGACGATGGATTCGTTTAAAAGGGTCTTTATGCCGGTGTGTCGGCGCCTTTGGTTGGTGTGACGCCTATGTGTAAGTTGGGATTGGACACAGCCCTTGTATTTGGTATAGTTCTGTGCTAACATCGTACAGTCGCCGTGAGCTTCTGGGTACGTCTTTCGAATATCATCTTGTCGGATGCGGCTATTGATCCTTCGTCATCCAGGGTTACGGAGTAGGCAAACAACTCGTCGAGACATACAGCGAAGTCAAAGACGGACAATACTCCGTCGGGCAAGTCTCCGCCGCCGGCTTCTTCTCCGCCATCCCCATGACGCTCATCACAGCGCCGTTCGAACGGGTGAAGATCATCCTGCAAATCCAAGGGCAAAAGCAGCTGGCCCCGGGCGAGAAGCCCCGATACTCCGGCGGCGTCGACGTCGCGCGACAGCTCTACAGGGAGGGAGGCATCCGGTCCGTCTACCGGGGATCGGTCATGACGCTCGCGCGAGACGGGCCCGGGTCGGCGGCGTACTTCGCGACGTACGAGGTCATCAAGCGCCGACTCACGCCCAAGGACGAAAGCGGCAAGCCGGGCAAGCTGAGCTTGCCGGCCGTCATGGCGGCCGGAGGCGCCGCAGGCGTGGCGATGTGGATCCCCGTCTTCCCCGTGGACACGGTGAAGAGTCGACTGCAGTCGGCCGAAGGCAGCTCGAGCATCATGGGCACGGTGCGGGAGTTGTACGGCCGAGGCGGGTTCAAGGCGTTCTTCCCCGGCATGGGTCCCGCCATGGCGCGGGCGGTGCCGGCCAACGCGGCGACGTTCCTGGGCGTGGAGTTGGCTCATAGCGCGATGAACAAGATGCTCGGATAGACCTTTGTATGAAATGATATGGATGATATTTCGATTTCATGTCATCGTACTACGACAATACCGTCCGACTGCCATCTGCTTTTGTGGATATTCGCATTACGAGTTGTCGAACCAAGAACGCTGCGGCCTATGATCAGAGACAGCCGAGAGATAAGTGTGGGGACTCGCGGGCAGCCCATTCTCCTCATTACCCTGCGGTGTCGGACGGGGTGGGTATAAACCATGGAAGTCCGTCAGGTCTGCTAAGGCTGGTCTCTTGTAGCCATGCCGGTCCAATTGCTTCAAGTTGTAGGCCTCGTAATCCAACGGAGTCTCGATCTGATTGCCCACCTCGATGGATCGGGAGCCCCTCGGTCCATCAGACCGCCCCTGATCCGCGAAGGCTTTCGTCAAGGCCTGCTCGTCGCCGGACGCGTCGTCCTCGTGCTGTTCCGCTAGCACCTCGATTTTCGGCGCAACACTGTTCGTGTATTGCGAGTTTTTGGTTGCTTGGCGCCTACGGCCGTAACTCGAGCTGCCGAAGGCGCGATTCATGGTCTCGGCGAGGAAGCGTCGCAGGAACACACGCAATGATGGCGCACAGGCACAGATGATGGCGAGATGGCATTCAACCTGTATCGCAAAGGCCTAATTAGCATCGCGTGGCAAGTCGCGCAGTCTCCGGGAGCCCCGGTTACTCTGATACGTACCAGAGACCACACGAAAAGGTCGAATCCCGTCCAGCTTGTGTCATAGGTATGATTGAGCTTCCATCTGAATGATTGGGCCGTCAGCAAAAGATCCTTTGATCGTTTCTGGCATCCACACTAACAGATAGTAAGTGCGCGCGATGCCGGCACCCGCAGTGAAGACTCCCAGCCCAAAGATCGCGTTCAGCGCTATCATCTGCCTTCTAGGCACATCAAGGTTAAACTGTCGTAGCATGAGTCCCGGTAGAAGTACCGCCAGCAAGTCGGTGAGGACGCTGATGACGCCGACGAAAGTCGACAGCACGCTTCCATTCACGCACGTGTACGGTTCGTCGTAGGACAAGTCGTAAGAGAGCCAATAGGCAGTCAACGGGCGACACACCAGGCAGTACGAAAGAAGTGTCCCCACGAAGTATCCCACCGTGAGTGCCAACGTGCCCCAAATCGCATACAGCCATTTCCGCGAATACGTGTCGGTGACGATGCGGCGGTAGAAGAGGAGGACCGAACACTTGGTCGCGCACGTGCTGGTCAGGAACACGACTTGAGCGATCCAGCCCATCAGAGCAGCTCCGGTGTACCACTCCAGTCGAACGTCCCAAGTATGCCTGTCGAGGCCATACTGTGTTGCGTCGACAAACGCGATCGCCGAAAGGGCGATGGAGAATAGCCACGCGAGGAAGATGAGCGCGTCATCGAGCCCGGGAGATCCAGCTATCGCAGGTTAGCATAACCCATTGTTTGGGAGGGAGGGCCCGGGTCGTCACTTGCCTTGCTTGCGTGCTCTGAGATAGAACCGGCCGGTGACGAGAATTGTAGAGACAGCAAGCCATGCGCCGGCGAATGCTGGGAGCCATGGTCGTCGCACTGGGTCGACGTAGTTCGGCCTCGGCCAGGTTTCGATAATTGATGCGGGTACACTGTGGAAGTTGCCTGGCATGCCGGGCTGAGTGTCTATGGCATGTGCAGTGGATGAGAAAAGAGAGGCGCGGCTCTTCTTGAGGTATGGGAGGAAAGGACCTGATATGTGTGGTGAAATACGTCGGTAGGGATGCTGCAACGATGAAACGCGTTCTTGAACTAGAAAGAACAATGTTCCTCGCTGGCTTGATCCAAGAGAAGGATACGCCGTCTTCCAGGCATACGATGCCCTGGCTACGGAGTTAACTTTGAACCAACCGCGCAATCAAGGGCGCGGATGGGACGACTGCGTTAAGGCTTCGTACACACGCTGACGGCTGTAGCTGATGACGAGCAAATTGGAAACACACGGTCACACGATAGTGAAGGAGGCCCTTCGGATTCCGCCGTCGATCCGGCTGCAAATAGAGACTCTGTGTTTCTAGTGGCGGAGGTCCCACAGACTCCTCACGCAGGCACAAGCAGAAGCGTGCGCCTATAGGTATCTTCCGATCGTGGCGGAAGTCAGTACGGTCTGCCGGAGTAAACCCTAGAGGGCAAACCGCGGAGGCTGCTCACTTGCTTCGCCTACTCCAGGCTGGCAGGAGTCTGCCAGCGACGCCAAGTAGCACAAGGTGTTGTCCTCGATCATGATAGCTGGACGCGCCAAAACCTTGAGACCCTTTAGCATAATGGGTTCCCCCATCCTTGTCTGTGACCGTGACACCGGAGCTGTCGATCGGACCACCGCGATGCGCAAGCATGCAAGCATTCCCCCATGGGCCATGGGGCACGACTTCTGGGTCGCCCGGTCACCGGCTCTCGGCGCCCGGCACAAACGTTCGAAAGCCGCTACTCCGGTCCATCTGACTTTTGCTGGACTGAAGGGCTGCCAACCAACGTAGTAGGATCTGAGTCAGTCGTGGCGCGTCAGTGGGACGTCAGGGGTCTGGTATCTATGGTGTAATAAATCTTGTTCCAGCAGAAACCAGATGTGACTAGTTGGCCTTTGGAATCACAAGCTCATTTCACCATCGAGTGGTCTCGATCGGGAGAAAGGCAGGACGCAGGAGAGAGGAGCAAGGAGAGGAAGCCGAGGAAGTGAAGTCTGGAGCCTAGTGGACTGTGGGGCTGCGTGACGAGTCTCGTGATCTGCTGCACTAGATTTGGAGGAGAGAAAGAGGAAAGGAAGAGAATCTACCTAGGTAGGTAGGTATCAGTACTTACAACTGGTCCTTTCGTGCGCAAAACTACCGATTCCGACATCATTCGTGGGACAAGGAATTGCGGCACTCTCACTGCTTCCAAACGCCCATCAGACAGACGACTCGCTCGTCGCAGGGTGACGGAGAGACTACCACATGTGTACGTACTTGGGGTCTAGAAACGCTGTAATGTCTTCTATAATGGGTTCACACCTAGACACACACATAGTGAAGGGGTGATTTTCCGCCGTCATCGCGCCGCAAGGCTACGAAGGCGTCGGTTTCAGAGCGTTTCATCGGTTGCCCTAACCTTGCCCTCACGTCTGGAATAGTCGAAGCGTACATGTGAACTGCATGTGTCAAATGCAGCTGTTGCCCCATTCGTAGATCATCCTGCAGGGTACTGCTGTGTGACCTGTCACACTCATACACATGCCGAACGTCAGGGTCTGCGTGGAGAAGGCGCTGTGTTTTAACTGCACGAGAGGACCGATGCAGTGAAAAGCAATCCCATCATCCTGCCCCGGCCTGTACGCCTCGCTGAAAACCGGCTCCCCATTTGCAAAAATCAAAGAACCAGGTAGTTATATTACGTTGAACCAAGATTCGAAGGTCCTTCACCTCTTCACCTTACGCGCCCCAACGCCCCCCGTCAATCGGCCGAAATTACTAAGACTGCTTTTGCCCTTGGCATGCCCCGGTATGGGCTGCACCGGTGGCCGGGACAGACTGGCGGCGGAGCCTGGCCGAGACTGCTGGTCTGGGACGGTCAGGGCGTGCTTGTGCTGTCCACCAGACGAAGGAGATGCACGCTCATCGATCCCTTCGTGATGGTGACTGGTGAGGTGCCGCTGCTGTGAGCGGCGCACTCTGTCCTGAGTAGTGCGGAACTTTTCGAGCAACTCGTTCCAACGGATGCCACCTTCGCCGCCCTCTTTGCTCCGCAGACGGTTCTGCCGCTCAAATGTACTGACCGAGCTCGGCGTGGCCGGCGCACCCCTTGGGACGATGTGCAGGTAGCCGATGGCGCTGACGCTGTTCAGTCGGTTCTTCAGCGCGGCGAACGCGGAGCTCTGCGGCAGTAACATGAGCAGACCGTACAGACACTTGTACAGGTGCGGGAAGCGCTCCGGTTCCAGCAGCTGCATTCGCAGATATGTGAAGACGGGCGACTCGAGGAGCTGGACCAGCTTGTCGATCTGGATGAGCATGTTGACGGTCATCTCCAGCTCGGCGAAGATCTGCAGTAAATTATATGCTTGCTCGTACGCTTGCGCCAGCAGACAGAGCGAGAAGGTTGCCACCGCGTTCACGCACCACGCGCGGAACAGCACGGTGAAGAAGGTCTGACCGTCTCGGCTGTCGAGGTTGCGCAACCGCTTGCGCAAGTCCTGCAGTTCAGGCGCCGTGATGAGATTATTGTTGAGGTTTTGTACCATGATAGATGCAAACTCGACATCCTCATCTGCATCTCGTTCCAGGCAATCGGCCATGGTGCGATAGATCTTCTCTGGTGATAGGGAGAGGCAAAGTTGTCGGATGATGAGATTGCCTCTGGACTCGAGTAATCGTCGATCGGTAGTAAAGAGCTTGAGCAGGTTGACCATGAAAGATGAAAAGTAGCTGTCGTCGCTGCTCTTACTGATCTGTGACAGGAGTAACAGATCTCTCGTCACCACGGCCTCGGCTGGATCACTCAGCGTCTTGAGCAGAGCTGGAAAGGTGGCATCTTGGATGGCAAGAATCTTGCGCGGCGACTTGCGATGCAGCATAATGAGCCAGGCCAGTGCCGCTACCCTCGTCGCCTCGTGCTCGTGGAGGAACTGCAGCGTCAGAGCATTGACCGCAGCTTCGTAGTCCAGGTCAGTGTGTGCCTTCTCCTGGGGTTGCTGCTCTGGCTCCGGTGGCTCCGGCGTGCGTATCTCAGGTGCCCTCGGAGGTGGCTCGATCGGTTCCGGGCTTGTTGGCTTTCGCAGAGACTTTACGGTGGGCGCGCTGTCACGCCTACCCTCGCCGTTCACCTGGTTGAGCGCTCTGGCAGTAGAAGGGATGCTTAGCGAAGGAGTCATAGCAGATGGCGGCTGCGAAGCTACTTGGGCTGTCTCTGCAGCACCGTGGCTCTTGGCGGGCTCCTCTGGCAAAGAAATTATGTACGCCATAAGCGCTTGATTGACCCTATTCGCCGCCTGTTTTACGTGGTCGACGTTGTGACTCAACGCAGGCAAGAGCTGGGCCAACAGTCGTGGTGTGAAAGCCAGGATGTCTTCGGGACAGATTTCCAGGAAGGTCTCGATCCATTTCAGCGTCGTGACTTGGATTTCCTCTTCGCTAGACTTTGATTCGGACAAGAAGGTCACCAAGATCTCCAGTATCTTTTGGTAATCAATTTGCACATCCTGCCCAGGTAGCCACTCATCCTCGAGATCATCGACCTCCTTCTCGTCATCATCTTCATTAGCGGATGACGAGGAATGGTCGTCGGCTGTAACCACTGTAGATTCATCAGTAGCGGGAGGTTCCTCTGTCGTCGCCTCGTCTTCATGCTCGTCTGCTCGCGAATCTTTCGCCCTGTCGACCCGGGGGCTGTCAATTGCTGCGACATCACTCGAGCCGCTCGCTTTCCTCTCTCCTCTGCTCTTCTTGCTCTCAGCGATGCCTTTCTTCACCGCCGCGATCTTCTTAATCTCTGCCAAGAACCGATCCAAGGCGACTTTAGTCGTCGTGTGGACGTCCTGATTGGGATCGCTCAGGAATCTGAGTAACCCTCTCAGAAAACTTGGCAGATAAGCTACCAGCTCCAAGTCCGGTATTGAGTCGAGAAGTGTAATCCACGACACCAAGAACGTCCTCGTAAATGGGCTCAACACGTTGATCCGCTCCTGCAGCAGAGGAATGAACCTAGGAAGACTGAAGGCCGTAGGTATCTCAAGATTTTGATCCGGACTGGCCTCCTCCGAGTCACCGACTACCGCTTCTGGTGCGATTACGCTCGCGTACGTTGCTGCCGACTCCGAGACAATATCCTTGACCAACCGGTCCAGCAGCTCCGCGCCATTCTTGACCGAGAGCTCCGTGTCCGCGGCGAGCTTGCACAGCGCATCGAATACGTCGTTGAAATAGAGTAGCACCTCACCCTTGGCCACCTTCGCGATGTTGTACATGGATTCGCAGGCGTAGTACCGCACTCGTGCATCCTGGTCGGAGAAGCATGCCAGCACCGGCGGCACAATCTCTTTCAAATAGCGGGCGACTTCCTGGGCATGTCAGTCTCTATGCATGTGCCTTCCACCCTGCGCTCTCTTACTGATCCTAGGGCTATTGCCGCAGCGGCCAAACCAATCAACCCCCCGTTCCTCGCATGCGGTTGGTGTACGGCATAGGCGTAGTCGTGGCACAACTGGTGTACGATCTTGGCGATTCTTTCATGGTTGTTCTCGGCGAGGGAATTACGAATGATGGACTCGAGCCTACGAGCCTCATCGGTCAGCTTCTCTCCGTAGGTCTTGTGACTGTACTCGGTCTTTCGAGCCAAGCAATCGAGGACAGGTCTTACTCCAACGCGCCAGCCTTCCGTTTGTCATAGAGCTTGTCCTGTAGCGCTCGAGCAACGGCAGTGTCCATACTGCACCGTGGAAGGCAAAGAAACCCGCCGGTATGAATGTTCGCCGAGGCCTTTCATCTGGTCGTCCTCGGGACAGTCATCACTCCGATGCGCAATACCGACACCTCCATTCAATACCACGGTAGACCAAGAACGACATAATCATGTGACGTTTTCCCCACAAACAGATCAAGGGGCGCGTACCCATGTGTGCGCGAGTCAAGTGGAAACTTGAGGCGCCCCGGGTACTGTAAAACCTCCTCCTACTATTGCCAGGCACCTACATGTACAATTACTTCGCAACTGTCTTCATCCCTACACCACCCTGACTCCCCAAAGAGGTCTCTTTTCGACAACTGAAACACTTGTTCTGGCCACCTGGAAGGAGCGTGAGCCTGAGTCTGAGCCTCTCGTACTCTTCGGCCGGCTCGCCACTGCAGAGTGTTACGTCGTCAGCCGCCACCGGACTAGGAGGTACCTACAGGGGACACACAAACAGCAAAAGCCCACGCGTACTCGGACACGAGCATCACCGGGTAGCTGAGCCTGACCATGGCTCGACAGGCGAGCGTATTCCGACAGTTCACAAAAGCAAATTTCAGTCCTGCGTTTCTGTACCCGTTGAAGGGCGTGTGGTACTTCGCTACCCATCGCTACCTACATCCTCTGCTCCGGAGTCGCTTGCTGCCGTTGACACTGCTGTCAACATGCATCTTGGTGGTGCTGTTCCTGACCGCTTACCTACCGGTCGTCGCATTCCTGGCGCTCTTCCACTACAAAGGCTCGGCATGGGTGAACGGTACATTCTTCATCCTGGGCATCGGCACCCTCTTGATTTCCTTGCTCTTCGAGGCACTTTTCGTGGACCACACCCAGGTTGACATCTTCGACGCCGTCATGATTGCGGAGGGCTACGAGCACTTGGTGAAGAACCGCAGGCCGGTGGCGGAGGATATTGACGAGAGCGACCCCGTCAAACGTTTGGGTGCGCGGGACAAAGGGGCCCAATTTGCGCCGTTCTCAATCCGACAGATCTTGGAGCTCATCATCCTATTGCCACTCAACTTTGTACCATTCGTTGGTGTTCCGCTCTTTCTACTGTTGACGGGTCTGCGGGCCGGACCTCTACTCAACTGGCGTTACTTCGCGCTCAAAGAATTCACGAAGAAGGATCGGAACAACTTCATCAGGGCGAAGAAGCGACGGTACGAGTATATGTGGTTTGGCACAGTCTACATGATACTACAATTGATCCCCGGGCTTAGCATGCTGTTCCTGCTCACGTCCGCCGCTGGCAGCGCGCTTTGGGCGGTGCACATCGAGCAGGAAAGTATGCCAATCGAGCGAGACGAGGATGAAGAGCTACCACCAAACTATACCGATGAGGCGTAGAGATTGATACGCTCCGTCTGCCACAGGTCGGCCCCCACTTACTCGCCAAAAGCGGCTTGGATCGACGTCTGAGGCTGAGGGTGCAGCCTCGCTCCTTCGTACCCAGCTGATCCCCAAGCCACGCCCAGCTACCTTGCGGCCCATCTCAACATATAATTCTTCGTGGAACAACGATCTTTTCAACCAAGAACCTGGGTGATACAGCAAATGTTTCAAAGAAGAAGCTCATGAAAATGACAGCCCGGGGGGCTTCGCAACCGGCTGCTATATCAACCTCACGTACACCCAACGAAGCTAGCGCCGGCAGCGACACAAGGAACCGACCAGGACAGCGGCGGACGCAGCAATCTCAAGGGTCGACACAACCCTATGAAACCCGTTGGAGCAGAGAACGACATGCCAACAAGCATCGCATGCATTCACCGGGCCTTGAGTGGCACATCAAATGGGACAAGAACCGCTTTCTAAATGGTCGGGTGTTGATCATCGACTATATCAGTAACGAGGCTGCGCACAGTGTCAACTCGTCCGGAAAGCGACACGTAGCTGTTGCAGCCCAAGAGTTCCAGGATCTGCAAAGTCTGCAGAGTTTTTACGCCGACCCACGACGTTATGATACTGCAGCCTTGCGGGTCATACATGTCCAAAATGCCAGATGGGCGACAATGTTCCTGCTGACGAAGTTTAACATCGATCATCCCTCCGAGGTTGCCGGAATGCAAGGCTTCACGGAATGGGCGCGGTACGAGACGCCGCGACATCGCAATGGGAAGCCACTCTCGAGTGGTCGATCTTTCCGAGAGCAGACGGACCCGTGGCGTAACGTCTCACGTACTGCCTTTGGGCTCGACTACCTGAAGGTCTATCCGACGGCACCGCCAGAAAAGCGTACCCGGCCTTGGTCGACGTTCGGCCGCGACAGACCAGTCGACGCCAAGATGATGCATCTCAAAGCCTACGAAGATGTCCGGAGTTCGGATGGATTCGATGTTTCAGTACAACGACTGTCAACCTATGTCCAGCGCAAGCTCGGTCATCCCGGTCGTGTATCGCCAGACGTGGACGTCCCATCTCCATACAAAAAGGATCTGCACGACGCCCCTCCTACTGGCGATGACGAGAAGGACAAGATCGACCTCAAATGTCTTGACAACTCTAACACGGTCATCATCTTCGAAGCTTCGCCTTCCTTGCTGCTCGAGGACTGCCTGATACAGCCGCGTAACGACTTTGAGAATCGCTGGCGACGGCTGTCATTCTATCTGGAGAAGAAGGAAGCCCTCAATGACGCTCTCTTAGCATCCCAGTGCACGAACATGATCCTCGGCGATATCTTTCACGGCTTGGCAATCGTATGGGAGGAGTTTCTCCACGTCGCCAACGACCACGTTAGTCTGCTTGAGGATAAAATATACGACAATCCCGCCGACGAATCAAGAGCTCCGGAGCTATGGACGAACCAGGCTTTCTGGCTGAAGGTCGACAAAATTATGTGGATGCATCAAGATCTTGTGCGAGAAGTGCAGAGTCACATGCGAGGCATGACCGAAGTGGAAGAAGGCGCGCCGCTCAATCAATCGCCGGACTGGTTGGCTTCTATACCAGCAGAGTACGAGAAGCTGGGCCACAGCGTACAAGAGGATCTCGTGCAGCCGACGGCCAACCTGAGCGACTTGATGTACAAGTCAGTCGGGATCAGGGACTCTAGGCAGAGCTTGCAGCTAGGGGTGAGCATGTGGCGGCTAAGCTGGATCACCTTCATATTCCTGCCGCTGACATTCATCGCTTCGTTCTTTGGTATGAACGTCCACCTCCTCGTGGTCGACACTCCGAGTGTCGGGTGGTACTTCCTCTCTGCGATAGTCTTGATGATCTTCGGTACGTCACCCTCAGTCCTGTCTTGAGAGAATGATCACTGACGAGACGATAGTTTTGGGACTCTGGTATTCCGTCAAACATAGCCTGCAGCGGGGACGTCAAACGCCGTATCAACGTGGTGCATATGAGCACTTATTCAGCGAGTTACAGGACGAGTACCCTCTCCTTTGGAATAGCTCTGGCGCATCAGATGACGTGGAACCAAGCGGCTTCGTCAAGCGCATGAAGTGGCGATTACTGAAGCACTGGTTCGCGCCAGACGAGACGATTAACCCGAAACTCAATGCCCCATTAGCACTGAACGGCGACGACACAGACTTGGGCGTCTGGGCTCGCTTCAAGTGTCATCTCTTGATGCGCTGGCTGCCAGACATTCGCGGAGCGAGCAGCGACCCCACGGCCTCGGTGGAGTTAGGGGCCGATGGTAGCCGCCGCCACTCGCTCCTCAATGTTCCAGAAAGCGCCCTGACCATCAATGAGCTGGCAAAGGCTTCGACGCCACTGGCGGTTGCGGAGGCGGAGCCGACAGCTTTACAGCAGATCTCGAGGATAGGCCTCAGTCCGCCGAGCTCGGCAGCGAGAGCGACCAGTCCCAGGCATAGCGAAGAGAGGCCGAGCAGTTGGAGTGGGATGATGTTTGAGGAAAGGAATTGGTCGGATAGTGAAAGTGATGTTGAGCATGCTGTTGCTGGCGGAGAAAGGGAGACATCGGGGTAAATGCCGCTTGCCTCCTGCGGCCATGTCGCTCTTTTATAGGTTGTAGGAAGCTTTCATTGATCTTGTGTGAACGAAATGGATTGTAAAAATGCTTCATACAGAAGTCTCAATGTCTCCAAAAACATTGTCCCGTCTAGTCTTTTCTCACCTGCACCTTTCATAGCTTACTAGCGGCCGGAACGGATCGGAGGAAGTCCGGCCGCTCTGTCTCGAGCTCCCCGAACGGCGAACGCCGTACAAACAGCTTCGCGCCTCAACCTCGTCCTCAATTCGATTATTCCAATCGTTCTCCCACCCCTCAAACCCAATCACCGCTCGTAACCTCGACCCGACCATGTTCTCCCGCCTCTTACCTCGACCCGTAGCGCGCAGCGCCTTGCAAGCCCAAATACAAAACCCTCACATCATCCGCGCCTCGCCCGTCACATTCCTGCTGCAGGATCGGATATCGCAACGGAGAGGTTATGCTACCCCCTCTGGTCAGTTAAAGAGCTCTTGGAGATGCGGTAATACTATTTACTGACGGGATCGCGTAGAGGAGAAGGACCTGGTGATCATTGGTGGTGGTGTCGCTGGCTATGTGGCGGCCATCAAAGCTGGACAGGAGGGCCTCAAGGTAGGTGACAGCTCGATGCCTCGGACAGCACTCGAAATGCTCACGCGATGGACCTAGGTGGCATGTATAGAAAAGCGCGGCGCTCTTGGTGGCACTTGCCTCAATGTCGGCTGCATCCCGTCAAAATCGCTACTCAACAATTCGCACCTCTACCACCAGATCCTCCACGACACCAAGAACCGCGGTATCGAAGTCGGCGATGTCAAGCTTAACCTCGATCAGATGATGAAGGCGAAGGAGACCTCCGTCAACGGCCTGACCAAGGGTATCGAGTTTCTCTTCAAGAAGAACAATGTTGAGTACATCAAGGGTACTGGCGCCTTCACAGACGAGCACACGGTCAAGGTCAACCTGGTGGAGGGTGGCGAGACGAGTGTAAGAGGCAAGAACATCATCATCGCGACAGGCTCGGAAAGCACGCCGTTTCCGGGGTTGACCATCGACGAGAAGAAGGTGATTACTTCCACTGGCGCCATTGCGCTCAAGCAGGTGCCGAAGAAGATGATCGTTATTGGCGGAGGCATCATCGGCCTGGAGATGGGCTCGGTCTGGAGCAGGTTAGGCGCGGAGGTTACGGTGGTGGAGTTCTTGGGTCAGATCGGCGGTCCGGGTATGGATGCCGAGATCAGCAAGAACATTCACAAGACACTCGCGAAGCAGGGCATGAAGTTCATGGTCAACACGAAAGTCACGAAGGGTGACGATAGCGGCGACATTGTCAAGATTGACGTCGAGGCTGCAAAGGGTGGCAAGGAGCAGACGGTACGTGATTCCTGTATGCGCTATTGTTCCGCAACTCGATACTGATGAATTATGCACAGCTCGACGCAGACGTCGTGCTGGTTGCCATTGGCCGTCGTCCCTACACCAACGGTCTTGGCCTTGAGAACATCGGCCTCGAGACCGACAACCGCGGCCGCTTGGTCATCGACAGCGAGTACCGCACCAAGCTCCCGCACATCCGCGTGATTGGAGACTGCACCTTCGGCCCCATGCTCGCACACAAGGCCGAAGAGGAGGCCGTCGCCGCTGTGGAATTCCTGACCAAGAACTACGGCCACGTGAACTACAACGCCATCCCGTCAGTTATGTACACGCACCCGGAAGTGGCGTGGGTGGGCCAGAACGAGGCCGAGCTGAAGGAGGCCGGGGTCAAGTACAAGGTCGGCACGTTCCCCTTTTCCGCAAACTCGAGAGCGAAGACCAACCTCGACACGGACGGCATCGTGAAGTTTCTCGCAGATGCAGAGACCGACCGGATATTGGGCGTCCACATCGTCGGTCCGAATGCTGGTGAGATGATCGCCGAGGGGACGTTGGCGCTAGAGTACGGCGCGAGTACGGAGGATATTGGCCGGACGTCGCACGCGCATCCTACGTTGGCAGAGGCTTTCAAGGAGGCGGCCATGGCCACTTACGGAAAGGCTATTCACTACTAAATAATCTGTCGGTCGTGGCTCGCTGTACCCTTATTTGCCAGGCTGCAAGTGCGCATTGCATTGATGCGCAGTAAGCGCGTTGTGACGAAATGTTTTTGTCTATACCTTTCAGCTGGTGTTTCCTGTATCATACTTTGACGCGTGCGTACATTTCACGTAGACTGAGCAAAGGTTCACGCGTGCTGCTATCATCAGCATGTCATTCAGACAACCTTTCCCAGGCTCTCTCACCGTTCAAATCACTCCACGCGAAAGACTTTAGGGCTTGCACCGCGTCATGTACCGTGGATACAGGCACGTATCTCTCACGGTATGCTGTTTGCACAACCAGGCCAGGAAGCGCTCCAAGCCCAGACCGTACCCACCGTGCGGACTGGTGCCGTACCGCCTCTGGTCGGTGTACCAATAGTAGGCCTCGGCCGGGATGCCCACGCGCTTGTATGCCTCCATCAGCTCGTCGTAGTTGTCCATGCGCATACTGCCGCCCACGATCTCACCCACGCCGGGCATGAGACAGTCGACTGATTCGGTGACGCGAGGGTCGGACGGGTCTTTTTGCATGTAGAAGGCTTTGATTTCGGTGGGGAAGTGGGTGAGGAAGATGGGTCGGTTGATGATGTCGGTCATTCTTCGCTCCGCGGCTTCGGCGATGTCGTCGCCGAACTCATGTGGTTGGCCCTCTTCATTGGGGATTTCATGTGCGCGCAGCCACTCGATAGCGTCGCTGTATTTCATGCGTTTGAAGGGACGTTCAGGCATCTGGAATTCTGGGTTCAGGTTTTGGAGCATCGCTGCGATGCGCGGGTTGCCCATGACGATGGACAGCACGCCGCAGATGACATCCTCGAGGTGCTCGAGCAGATCGTCGAACGTGATGAAGTCCAGTTCCGCCTCAACGTGGGTGTACTCGGACAAGTGTCGGCGGGTCAGGGACTTCTCGGCGCGGAATGATTTCTCGATACAGTACACGTTGCCGGCGAAGGGCAGGGCGGTCTCCAGGTAGAGCTGGGATGATTGGGTCAGATAGGCCTTCTCGTTGTAGTAGTTGAAGTCGAACAACGTGCTGCCGCCTTCGACCTGAGTCTGCACAAGCGCAGGTGGCGAAACTTTGACGTAACCGAGTTCGTGGTATTTGACGTTGAACGCATGCTCTACAGCATCTCGTACAAGCATCACGGCAGATGCGGTCTCGCCGCGGAGCACCAAATGGCGCATGTCGAGCAGGGTTTGCGGGTCACCTTTCGCTTGCACCTTGTTGGTGACGGCATCCTCCCCTCCAGGCGCCTTACCCAGAATTTCGAAATAGTCGGCGTGCAGCTCGCGATTGTCGGGCGCATGCGCACCCGGGGGCACTTCCCACATCTCGCCCTTGATCATCATGCTTGTCTCGCGCGTGAGTGTCAGAGCATCGTAGGTCTTGGCCAGGGGACCGGTAAGCACGCATTGCATGTACCCACATCCGTCTCGTAACGTGACGAAAGCGACTTCCTTCTGCTTGCGCTCTCTGTGTACCCGACCAAAGACCTGCACCCGCGAGCCTCTGTCACCGCTCGAATAGTCGACATCCTTGGTCCTCTCCCCGCTGCCCAGCTTCACAATCTCCGTCCTCTTCTCACCCAAGTTGATCCTGACGGCATGGGGCAAACTCGTATCCTCGGTGATAATAATCTTCTTGGCTTCCTCCAGCGCCCTGTCTCGCTCCTCCTGCTCCTTCTGCTGTCTCAGTGCCAACTCCTTCTCTTTACCCGCCTTCTTCCTCTGCGCATCCGCGTAATTGGCCGCCTTCTTCAATGCTGCCTTGGCCGCAGGCTTCCAGTCGCCCTCTTCGCTGTCTTTGTCCTGATTCTTCTGTAGGTATCGCGCTTGATCACTGTGTTGAAGGTATGCAAAGCCTATGGTCTTGTATGGCTTGGACGGCGAGCCATCGGCTTGAGTCGTATCTTGACCAGCGTCTTCGTCGTAATGAATCTCTTGCTTATCCGTATCCGCCATGTTTGCAAGTAGTACGTTTGGTGTTGCTCACTCAGATGTAAAGCAGTCAACAACTTGTAATAAACACTCGGAGTCACACCTCCAGTGGGCGATCTCGAAATTCCACCCCTCCATAGCCCACCCCCACACATTCGAAAGCCACAACACCTTCAGCCTGACGCCACAACATGGGAAACATTTGCTTAGATCTCAGCCAGGCCTCAATGTTCATCTCGCATATCTCGTCGTACGCGATGGGATAGACGACCAAAACCAAGTTGGCACTTTGGCCAAATGTTGAACAAATAACCCAATCATCATGAGCGCCACCAGCGATAACATCACCTCCGGCAACGCTGCGTCCAGGGGACGCTTCTTCAATCAAAGACTACGGCGCGCTTCATTCATCTCACCACTAACGGGAGAAAGATCAAAGAGGGTATTCACGTTGCGCGATGCCTCTCATAGACCCTATGCCGACCAGGAGGTTGGTGGCGGTGCGGCCTTCAGCGAGCGCTCTCCTCTGCTTGGGTACGAGCACGACGGCGAATCCACGACGTTGCACATCAGCAAAACGTCCAGACTTGCTGTCGTCCGAGACTACGGTCGTAAGAAGATACAGCAATCGTGGAAGTTTGCAACGTCGAAGACTGGTCTGGGAATTTTGAAGTGCTCCCTGGCCTACTTGATCGGAAGCCTCGCCACGCTGGTCCCAGTCATTGCCGGCGCGATCGGCCACAAGCAGGATAGCAAGCACATGGTTTGTACTGTTACGGTGTGGTTTCATCCTGCTCGATCAATCGGCAGCATGCATGAAGCGACAGTACTCGCAGTCATTGGCTTGCTCTACTCCGGCTTCATCTCATTTACGAGCATGGCCATCTCCATGTTCTTTGGAAAAAGGGACCTACTAGTCGTGGGTCACGTCATCGTCCTTATCGTCTTTTTGGGCGGAGGTAAGCCAGAGTCTTCCTTCGAGCGTCACATTTCGTCACCAACGAGATCAACGGTCGCGGATATGGGAAGGCGTTACGTACGACCGCTGACCCGACAACAGGCCTTGGTCTCGTCTCCTGGGTCAAGCAGCGTCTCGGGCATCCTCTGGTGAATGTGGCCTGCTCGCTTGCCTCCCTAGGTTGTATCACCATTCTAATCAAAGAAGGCTCAGTGCAAGCAGGGACGTTCTCGGAAGACCGCGCCCTTCAGGTCCTGCTGATGGTTTTCATGGGTATCATAATCACGACAGCGATCAACGTGCTTGTTCTGCCAGTCACTGCCCGCAGCTCTCTGATCAAAGATGCTGAGAAGTGCACTGACCTCCTCGGCGAAATGCTGGTCAATATCACCCTGGCATTTTTGTCCGGTCGCGAGAGAGATTTGCAGGATAAATATTACAAAGGCATCACGACGGAGCACCAGTCGACTCTCAATGCTTTAAGCAAGGATCTCGGCGAAGCCAAGCGCGAGTACTACCTGTTGGGTAGAGAGCGGCTCCACGATGCTGAAGAACGACTGGTACGTTACACGTAGGTTCAGGATGATGACTCCGACTAATGATGATCAGTGAGTTGGTGACGCACGGAATTATACATTCTACTCTGCTTGGTTCTTGTTGTGACTTCCCGTGCCCGCCGTCTCCTGCGTTCAGTTTCCTACTTCGAAGCCTGCCGCTTGCTTACTAGTCGGTACTAATACGGCGCAGCGCAGAATGCTTGACCGAACTCTCCCAAGATCTCGGAGGTTTGCGCAGCGCAGCCCTCGCTCAGTTTGCGTTAATGAAAGAGGCTATGGGTGATACTACGGCCGAAAGCACTGCTCCAACGAATCGTTCAGTACCAAGCAATCTAGGTGTAATTGCAGAGGCTTCTGAGGAGATCGATGGCTTGGAAGAAACGAACGGCCACATGGACGGCCTGGGAGTTCCCGACCCTGACCGCCGGCTGAGCCTGGACTCGAATCCGATCACCGTCGAGACGCCACAAGATCTATTCTTCGCTTTCTTGGCTCAACTAGGACCCCCTACGAAGTCTCTTGTGTACACCTTGAAGCAGATTCTCGATGAGCTGCCCTGGGAAAGCCACGATGAACCAAAGTTCAGGTGGCTGCAATGGCTGGGCTTTCAACCCATGGCTGAAGTGGCCGTCAAAGAAAACCTTCGTTCTAGTTTGAAGCAAGCCATTGAGCTTTACAAGACCTCCCGCAAGGAAGCCTTAGCGAAGTTATATCAGATTCGAGCGACTACTACTGCCGTGGCATCTCAGCAGGGCGGCAAGAGCGGCGCCTTCAACATGCAACGTGCAGCTCAATCAAACGCCCCATCATCGCCACTGCCTGACACCAAGCGCACTACACTCTCGCAGTCCCAGGATGTCATCGTTGACATTGAGGAGGTTTCTGCGTGTTGCGGGCATTTCTCTTTCTCATTGTTAGACTTTGCTGAAGAGATGCTGACATATCTGGACGTGCTGAAGGAGCTCAAGACTGAAATGGAAAACTCGAACCGCTCATGGACCTGGCTGTTTCCATACAGACGGCGACATGCCCATCGCGCACCAGAAACCCAATCGATTAAGAGAGCGGGCAGTTCAAGGGATGTTGATGGATATGATGCCGCTCACGGCATTCCAGAACCGGTCCGGCGCGCAGATGACTTCGCTAATGTGAGGAACGCACCTCGTCAACAGCCTTGGACTCGTAGGATCTACAAGGCGTCGCGCATCATATGCCGTGATGACGTGCGTTTCGCGGTCAAGGTTGGTATAGGTGCCGTTCTGTACGCCTTGCCGGCCTTCATCGCGGAAACACGGCCGTTCTTTGCTCGTTGGCGCGGTGAGTGGGGGCTTGTGTCTTATATGGCTGTGTGCTGTATGACGATAGGTACGGAAATTGTACCGCGAACGCTATCGTTCGACGCTCACTCGAGATAGGTGCCTCTAACACTACCAGTATCAATCGTTTCATCGGGACAGGTATTGGAGCATGCTGTGCGATTGTTGCTTGGGTCCTCGCGAGCCACCACGGAGACGCAAACCCGTGGATCCTGGGTTTCTTTGGGTGGTTGATGTCCTTGGGTTGTTTTTACCTCATCCTGGCTAAGAACAACGGACCCATGGGACGCTTCATCCTGCTCACTTACAACCTAGGCGCTCTCTATTCGTACAGTCTCTCCATCAGAGACGATGACAACGACGACGACGACGAAGGAGGCATCGATCCCGCCATCTGGGATATTGTCATGCATCGCCTGGCCGCCGTCATCGTCGGCTGCATTTGGGCCATCATCGTCACTCGTTTCATCTGGCCCATCTCCGCTCGTCAGAAACTCACGAATGGTTTGTGCGTCCTCTGGCTTCGCATGGGCTTGGTGTGGAAGCGAGATCCGTTGGCAATGCTGTTGCTCGGCGAACCCCGGAGCTCTTACATGGACATACGCGAGGAATCTTTGCTGCAGTCCTTCCTTTCGAACCTGGATGAATTGCGGAAAGCCGCCGCATCGGAATATGAGCTTCGTGGTCCTTTCCCAGACAAGATCATAGGCGGCATCCTGGAGCGAACGGGACTGATGCTGGATGCCTTCCATGCCATGAACGTCGTCATCAGCAAGAACCTACAGTACACCTCTGGCGAAGCCGCCGTCCTTCGTCACACCCGGACCGAACGCTTCGCCTTGTCGGCCCGGATCAGCCATTTATTCTCCGTCTTGGCGAGCAGCGTCAAACTCGAATATCCCCTCAACGACGTCTTGCCGTCGATTGAACATACGCGGGACCGCCTGTTGGCTCGCATATCGGAGTTTCGACGCAGTGGGGAGGGGAGGGAGTCGACCACGGAGCAAGATTATGAGTTGCTCTATGCTTACGTGCTCGTGACCGGTCAACTGTCCCTGGACATCCAAGCGGTGTCCGCGGAGATTGAGACGCTGTATGGCACGCTCAACGAGGAGAACCTCAAGCTTGAGTAGGAAATGTGATTATAGCCATCCGTTTTTCGCCTCAGACTGGCGAGCATGAGCGCCTTCTTATGCCTCGAAATCAATCACGAAGCTCTTTGCTGAACAGGTCGTCAACTTGTTTTCGTGACCCTGACAACATGAACATTTCTTGACGACGTTGCGCGATATTATGATCTCATTGGACAGTATCTCATGGCTTCACTGTCCTGCAAGCATACAACCCGCAGGCAAGAAAGCCCTGTAACTATACCGGCCATAATTACGACGACATGAGAACGCAGCTAAGCTTGCGTCAGCTCGCCGATCGATCGTCACGACCTGAACGAGATCTACGTCTATCCTGGGCATTCCTGATACTCACTACCACAATCACTACTGCTTATTGTCTGCCGGCACGCCATCGAGCTTCCAGCCCGGAGACCGTTCGGACCGGGCAGGCTCTGACGGTATCATCGTTAACCATTCCTGTCTGGAGAGGCGACCGTCACTACTAACGGATTCTGAATTTCTTGACATTGTAAACGGACGATACATGAAGCGGGCAGACAGATCCGTTCCTAGTTTGCATCTGTGAGGTACTTTGTAGACGCTTGTATACACGACAACGCACATGCATGGTCCGACCTTACTTAAGGAGCGAAGTATCGCGCACGACCAGGTGCGCACGATGAAATGCTTGAAGACAGAGATGTTATGCGTGTCGCAATTCGAGCGGCATGCGAAGGTTCGAGCTGGGCTAGCATCTGCATTGATTGTCGAGTTGGTGATCAAAAAGACTTGTAACGTTCTAGACATACGTCGCTGACTCGTTTATGATCAAGGAACTGGACAACTTTGGGTGGAACAACGCGCGAAAATGCGGGACGGGATCTTGGCGAAACCCTATCTTGACTTCGCTGATGTTCATATGGTGATACCAGCATCGATCACTGCACAGGAAAGCAACAGCCCGATGCGAGTGTACATCTTGCTCTCGTTGAGGGTGCATTGTAATATTGTTGCAGTGAGACAGGTAGGCGACGACTGTTGATGGTGACTCAGCTTCATCCAGTGGGGCTACCGACGTCGAGAAATTTCAGGCTTCGAAAAAGCAATGTCTGCTGATAGAACATACCTCATTGACATATGTTTACCCTTTGGCCCTGAGAATATCGACAGACCACAAGTACACAACCTCGAGTGAAGTCACAGTGTTCGCAGCCGCCACCATGGCAGCCTCACGACATGAGACAGATCATCTTCGAGCAATCGTGGACATGGGAAGTAATGGCATTCGCTTCTCCATCTCGACAGTACAACCGCCGACGGCTCGGATCATGCCCACGCTATACCAGCACCGTGTCGGCATCTCTCTGTACGATGCTCAGTATGATCAGTCCGGCGGAAGGATCCCAATCGGGGAAGCGACCATATCTGCCGTTTTGTCCGCCTTCCAACATTTCCGTCGAACCTGCAATGACTTTGGAGTGCCTGACGAACAAGTCGTGGTGCTTGCCACGGAAGCGACTCGGACGGCGATTAACTCCGAAACCTTCCGGGAACGAATCAAGGACGCTGTGGGCTGGGACGTGACGATGCTTGCTAAAGAAGACGAAGGTCGGGTGGGAGCGATGGGCATTGCCAGCTCCCTACCGGAAGTCGGCGGGCTGGTCATGGACCTTGGCGGTGGAAGCACGCAGCTCAGCTGGCTCGTCAAGCGGAATGGATCCGAGGTCGTGGAAATGCCCGAGTCTGGCTCCATCAGCATGCCGTATGGTGCGGCGGCAATGTCTCGACGTTTGGCAGAAGCCGAGATCAATGGCAGCGTTTCGGAATTGGAGCGCGAGGTTCACAATGCCGTTAAGGGGGCGTACGAGAGTCTGAAAGTACCACGGGAGCTTCAGGATGCAGCCGAGAAGCTCGGCGGCTTTACTCTCTATCTCTCAGGTGGAGGTTTCCGAGGCTGGGGATATGTCTTGATGAGCAGCCACCGCGTGCAGCCCTACCCCATCCCGGTCATCAATGGCTTCAAGGCCACGCGTGAGATGTTTCTGGGCACACATGCGGTGAAACAAGCAGTGGCGGCCAGTCTTGACGATGCAGATGAGACCAACATTTTCCGCGTCTCCGACCGTCGTGCCAGTCAGGTGCCAGCGGTAGCTTTCCTCGTCAGCGTACTCGCCAAAGCGCTACCCCAGATCAAGGAAGTCCGATTCTGTCAAGGTGGCGTGAGAGAAGGTCATCTGTTCTCGTCTTTGCCACCGGAAGTGCGAGCCCAGCACCCGCTGGTCGTCGCAACACATCCGTTTGACAGATCGGCGTCCTCTCAGGCGGTGACGAGGTTGTTGCTGTCAGCCCTTCCTTCCGAACCATTGCACGGATCAACAGACGAAGAATACAAAAGCACATTCACGCCAGACATCCTGGACGCGTTCGCGAACCTAATGTATTACCACTCCACCCATTCCAAAGACCTCCAAGCGACTTCCGCCCTCCGAAGCACCACATCCGGCATCTTGGCCGGTGTTCACGGCGTCCTGCACGAGAACCGCACCATACTGGCACTGTTGCTCTGCGCTCGCTGGGGCGGTGATGTACCACCGAGCGACGAAGGCTTCAAGCATAACCTCGAGCAGCTCGTCGGCTCGCCGTGGACACTATGGTGGCTGCAGTACATCGGCGTGGTGGCATCGCTGATCGCCAGCGTGTATCCAGCGGGCGTTGCGGATGAGTACGACGGCCGCTTGTCTTTTAGTGTTCGATGGGACAGCGATGAGAAGCGGCGAAGCGTCCTGACGGTTCATGTCGCTTTTGCTGCCGATGTTGAGGCTGGGGCGCACGGCGATGCGTTGAGAGAGATTGAAAAGGTGGGGAAGCGCAAGAGGTGGATTGGTGGGCGGGATGGTATCGGGCATAGAGTGTCTGTTGAAGCAAGCAGTCCTTGAATATATCCTAAGTTTCACCGCACTTTGCAAACATCGTCCGACGGGAGTTATGAGCGAATCGGTAGTCTTGTGTCAAAGTATGCAACGTGAAGTGATCGCGCAGCTATTTGCTGGTCAGTGCTACGGTTCCCGCAGTTTTCGATCGACGACATCAACTCATACAGTCGACTACGATCGTCTACTGAGGCCGTCTCAGGTGATTAATCGATTGTCTACATGTATCGATTCATTGCCTCAGGTCAAACGCGACTCGACCGCCGACTCTCAAGCGTGGAAAACGTGCCAGCGCGGCAAACAGTCTAGAGGCCGTCCGAGGGTTGATCAATCCGAGTTCTCGAGGAACATCATAGATACAATAAGCGCTGATGAGGCAATTACAACGTCGAATCGGAGTAGTTTCGTCGATGTCGCGGACGCGAACAGACGCTTGAACAGGACGACCAAAATGTATGGCCGTCAGTGTCGCCGAATCCGATGTGGCAAGGTAGCGATCACGCCGCCCGAGACATGGTGAACAAGCGTTACCAGATCCCACTAACGATAACGAGAGCGACAAAGAGGCTACACTCACGGAACAAACGTTGGATGGTACGATGATCGCGTTTTCGATTGCCGCAACATCATGATGCGAATCTCGTTTGCAACCATACATTGCTACCGCAATCGACGCTATGCGCGGGTCCGTCGTTACTTTCTCTTCCTCTCTTTCTTTCTGCCACCCTGCTCCTGTCGTCCCACAGCCCTACATCTCTGCACGAAGTTTTGAGCGCCCAGCTTCAGCTTCTGCAGACTCGGTTCGTACTCACTGCCGACGGAGGAGACGGTCGCATCGTCGCCCGCGGTCGCCGTCTGATGCGCATCATATTGTTGTGTCTCGGGGATCTCGATGTCCGATTCTCTCTTCATGTTTGCGTCAGAGGACAGGTCGTCGGCAATTGCTCCGGCTGCCTCGTCGTCAAGACTGACCTGCTCGACGTCTTGCGAGATGCCGTGCTCGGACGGTTGCACTGCATCGTCCTCCTCGTCGCTATCGAGCACGAATTCCTCTGATTTGTACTTTTTCGCATTCCCCGACATCTTGGGTAATGTCGCGCCGTCAGCAGGCTCGGTATCAATTCGCTTTCTCTTCTCCCGCGGCTTCGGCTCAACGACGACCCCTGGCTTGAACCCTCTGATAAGTTCGGTGCCCTTCTTCTCGGCCCATGCCTTGATCGCTGTTGCCATCGCGTCGGCTTTGGCTGCGGTCGTTTGAGCCTGCCTCACCGTCCTCTTGTCCTTCCAGCCCCAGCCCTCGAGGATCTCATGGAACACCCGACGCCTGAGCGCGCTGTTGAACTTGCTTCCTGGGTTCGCGATCGCGACAACTGACCAGAACGTAGAATCACTGTGAAACACTTTTGCGTGGTCATCGATAGCCGTGTAGATCTCGCAGAGAGCGTCGTAGTAATCCCCGTGTTCGAAGGTCTTGAATTTGGCCTCAATAGCACGCATCTTCTTGGATTGGCCGTCGAATGGCATACTTGCGGCTGGAGCCGGTGCAGGCGCCGACGTGACAGCCGAGCTGATAGCACAGACGGTGCCACGCCGCTTGAGCTGCTGCCACTTTTCCAGACATCGCTTCCGACTGCGTCCGTCTATCTTGGCAGCGACGGCATTCCAGCTCACCATCTCCTCTAGGAGGGCACGGTCGTTGACAAGCGCAGCATCGTTCTTGGACTTTTTTTTGATCAGATCGATACTTGCTTCCACGGTCGTCATCAGACGTTCTTCTTCTTCCTGCGACCAAGGACCATTCACTAGATTCTCGCCATACTGCACAATGTTTCGGTAGCGATCCCTACAGTCGTTCGGGATACGATCGACAAAATCACTGATCACCGCCCACTTGTCCGGATGCTCGGCGTAGGCCTTGCGTAGCAGAGCATCCTGCTCCTCTGTCCACTTGCCCTTCTCATAGGCATGGTACCTCCTTTGGCAGAATTTGCGTACGGCCGCCTTTGTACGGCATGGCAGGGCGTTCTGCATCTCTAGCTTCAACAAGCCAACATTCGTCCAATCGATGGTAAGAGCCTTTAGAGAGTATGCGTTCATGAGTCCGGTGTCATTTTGTACAATATACTCGAATACATCGTCCGCCGCAGCCTTCTCCGCGTCCGTGAAGGGTCCCGAGGTGGGTCCATCGGTGATAGGCTCAGGTAAGTATGCTTTCTCCGAACGGTCGAGATTTGGCTCTTTGCACTTCGTTGGTCGTTTCTTCACCGTCGCTGGTGCATCCACAGATCCTGCGGTATGCTTTACATAGTCTTCGTCATCATCGTCTGGCATGACATGAGACACACGCTCGGTCGTCGGTGACTGTTGGCCTTTCAACCACTCCTTGACCTGGCTGGTAGCATCGACATATTCCCCAATTGCTCTGACAGCAGGCGACTCTGGTGGTGTCGGTAAGTCGTCAGTCTCTCCTATTGCGGGCGCTGTGACATGTTGGGCATTGCCCGGGTCTTGTATCTGCGGCTTTGGCGGGCTCATCGCAGCCATTTCGTGTTTCGGTGGCGCTGCTGTAACCTCACGGTTCGAAAGGGGCTGCTCCGCCGTTTCCTTCTTGTGCTCGACCAACTTCGACCCTTCGGCAGAACCGGGCGTGCGAGTCTCTGCGCTTCGCACCGCAAATTTCGGTGCCGGCAGCTGTATAGGGGTGGTTCGTTGAGAAAGCTGTGCTTCCGCACGCCTCAGCAACGCCTTCCTACGCTTCGGCCCAGGCTTCCCAACCGGGTTCATCGCTCGTTCGTTTTGTTGCCTGCGCTTGGGACCTGGTTTTCCAACTGGGTTGATTGCTCGCCTGTCTTCATGCATTCTGACCCTTGGAGAAGACAATTGTAGGTCTGCCAGCAACTGCTTGGTGGGGGTTACTGATTCAACTGCCTTCCGTTCCTCTGATGGCGTTGCTGATGTCTTGACGCTCTCAATCGCTAAAGACTGATGATGTAGCTTGTGTACATCATCAACCTGAGTTTGTGCGACCGTATCTCCTTCCAGCCGCATCGTGGCCGATTGGGCGGAGTCAGCGCGGACCTGCTCGCCACCAGACTTTTCTCTAATCGCATCATGTTGAAGATCATGAGTTTCTCCTGCCGGCTTCTGCGAACGCTTCTTCCGTCGTTTCTTCTTTCCTGTGCTATGCTGGCTTGGCGTTTGACCATTGTCAAAGCGCGCGATCTCGCTCATACGGCCCTGACCATCGTGCTTGCTACTGTCCACATTGTCGAGACCGTAGTCCGGTGCGACTCCACCAGTTGGAGGTCTCGTCCGCGCTCGCTTAGCTCGACGTGAGGGAAGGTCATCGTTGGTGTTGTCAGTGTTACCGTTCGACAACCGTGTGCGCTTCCTCGAGGGCTTGAGTGAGTTCCTGTGCGGAGCTGTACGTCCAGACGGGACGACCGCCTACTTATATCAGCATCTCCACACCAGCCATAAGAAAGTAGCATTGGCGCACCTCAGCGTTTGGAGGTATGCCGGTCCTGATCGATCGCGCTTCCGGCGAAAGCTGGCTCACGGGTCCCTGAGTTCCCACAGGCTGCGATGAAGCGTTGCCCATCACTGCAAGCGTATACAGCGGGTTTTATCATGCCGATCGAGCGAGCGTCGTGAGCGAGGGCATCCCAGGTCGTAGGTTATAGTGTGTATACAGTTCGACGTTGTAGGTCGAACGCGATCTGACGCTGATTGGCCGAGCTTCATCGGCCCTGGAGAAAGTCCCGTCCGCGCCAAGCAAACGCCAGTACGAGTGTGACATGCGGCAGCGACATCCAGGCACACGTACCCTGTCCAGCAGCAATAGTGCATCACCCTAATCACATCGAGTGCGAGCGCAAGGCAAGCAGTTCTTGCAGTCAGCATCGAACATACCTCATACGCACACCGTATTCACGCGCGGGATCGGTCTGCCAATTGCGCACTTCGCCACTTCCGCCGCTTTTGGAGACTTACCCAGCCTCTAGCACAGCATGTCCGGGACAGACCTCTCGCAACGACTATCCCGCGAAGGCGAGCGTGGCCTGGGTGAAACGGAGCTCCAGCATGCGCACCATGCCCACATCAAGCCGAAGCACCACTGGGGACTACCTCCCTACACAGAAGCCGCGCTTTTCTACGCTTTCGCAGTCCCTTCTTGGGCGTTGGAAATCGCCAGTGCTGTAATCGGTACTTACTACCATTCCTGGACCATCCAATTTGCCGTGCCCATGTCTCTCTTTCTGGCTTTCCATTGGGCGGCATGGCTGCAGACGGTGGTGGGAATGATGCAGCGGGCAAGCTGGTTTCGAGACGAGGCCGACCTCAATGACAGACGAGACTTCCTTTATCTTGCGGTTCGACTGAACAGGCTCATGCTCGTAAGTTGCTACGTTTTGTTATCCGCCTTGACCTTCGCGGTGCGCTAACAGCATCACAGCCAACAGCAATCATTGCTCTCGCGACGTTCATCCAGGCTTACGTTCGGCGCTTCAGCCTTAAGGATCTCGCATACTGGCTTCTATTTCTGCTTACCTTCGTCTGGTGCACCGTCTTCTGCGTCATGAATGCCTACAACAACATCACGTGGGAGAGTGACCGACTCGAGTTCGAAGAGGACGAGCAGCCTTTCCGCGTTGCGAGACTGGCCGTCTTCGGCATCCCGACCAAAGTCGTTCCACCCAAAGTTGTCGATAAGCTGGAGGATAGTGCGCAAAAGGATGGTAGGCAGGAGGACAATTAGGACTGTTGGGAAATGGGTTCGGCCGACTCACTGTTATTTGAGCGCTGGCATAGAGCGTTGGCGTCCGGGTTTTTGTGCTTTGCTATTATAACCTGGGTTGAGACTCGCTCCAACAATGTTATACCACATTCCCGCATCAAGCAGTTGCCATGTCTGAACTTATGTACATGTCATACACCTCTGCCTTCACGCGTCTTTTAGTGTTGCCAATCAGTCACGTGCATTCGCGTTGGTACGCGTCAGGGCTAAGCGCTCGGACCATGCTTGCCACCTCGAGGCGCGTCTCCGCGAACGACTTAGTACTTTCTTGCCATCCTCGAAGTATCAAACCTCCCCTCGCTCAGCATCACACCAATGCCTATCGTAATCGACAAGGAGAACGTCCCACCAACTCAATCAGTCCTACACAAACCTCGGGCGCGCCTCTATGGCGGTACGCCGCAATCTACGGATCGCCTGATCAGACCGTTCAAGTGCCCGGGCTCCAGTACCCCAGTAAGAGCGTCGGAGAAACCGGTGCGTAAGCGGAGAAAGGTCGATTATTCTGGCGGTGACGGCGACACGGAAGACGGCGACAAGGCGTATCGCAATGACGACCGACTGGCGTTGGCGACGAGGGACGTAAATCGCTTCCCCGTCTTCAAGCCCAAGGACAAGGAGACGGCATTTCGCGCGCGTTTTGCGGTTCCGTTGAAGAATAGAGACACCACAGCATACAATGCCGCTCGACCGCCGCCTCTGCTTGGGCTTCGCCAAGGCGCAGTCTTCGTGGCAAAGCCGTTGCACGACCCCAGCGGCGAATTCGCCATTGTGTTATATGATCCGACTGTCGACGACAAACCTAAGATCGGGGCAGTGGATGATGAAAGGAAGGATGGAAGCAGCTTGCAAGTCGAGAAGCTGGACGAGCCGCTCATGCATAAAAGCTTAGCGGACATTCTGGGCATCAAGAAGAAGGTCGACAACGAAAGGCCGAAGGTCCCGGTGGTGATCGATCCGAGATTGGCGAAGGTGCTACGGCCTCATCAGGTAGAGGGTGTCAAGTTCTTGTACCGCTGCACGACTGGCATGATTGAAGAGAATGCCCAAGGCTGCATCATGGCCGACGAGATGGGCTTGGGCAAGACTCTACAATGCATCGCGTTGATGTGGACACTGCTCAAACAGTCACCCGACGCTGGCAAAGGCACCATACAAAAGTGTGTCATCGCGTGTCCTTCAAGCTTGGTCCGTAACTGGGCGAACGAGCTGGTCAAATGGCTTGGCAAGGATGCCATCAACCCTTTCGCTGTCGACGGCAAGGCTTCGAAGGAGGAGCTGACGCAGCAGATGCGACAGTGGGCATCAGCCACTGGCCGTGCGGTCATTCGGCCTGTCCTTATCGTGTCGTATGAGACGCTCCGGCTCAATGTTGGCGAGCTCAGCGGTACGCCAATCGGATTGATGCTGTGCGATGAAGGTCACCGTCTCAAGAACGGCGAGAGCCAGACCTTTGAGGCCCTGAACGGGTTGAACGTCAAAAAGCGTGTCATCTTGTCTGGCACGCCGATTCAGAACGACTTGTCGGAATATTTCGCTTTGCTCAACTTCGCCAATCCGAACTACCTTGGCACCCGACAGGACTTCCGCAAGCAGTACGAGATACCCATCTTGCGTGGCCGCGATGCAGCAGGTACCGACACGGACAGGCAAAAGGGTGACGAGAGACTTGCCGAGCTGCTGGTAAAGGTCAACAAATTCATCATTCGGCGTACCAACGACATCCTCTCGAAGTATCTTCCCGTCAAGTACGAACACGTCGTATTCTGCAACCTCGCACCGTTCCAGCTGGACCTGTACAACTACTTCATCAAATCGCCAGAGATTCAGAGTCTGCTTCGGGGCAAAGGCAGTCAACCGCTCAAAGCGATCGGTTTGCTGAAGAAGCTTTGCAACCATCCAGATCTTCTGAATCTCCCAGAAGATCTGCCCGGCTGCGAAGAACACTTCCCAGAGGACTACGTACCCAAAGATGCCAGGGGCAGAGACCGCGACGTTAAACCATGGTACTCGGGCAAAATGCAGGTACTGGATCGCATGCTCGCGCGCATTCGACACGACACGAACGACAAGATCGTGCTCATCTCCAATTACACCCAGACATTAGACGTCTTCGAGAAGCTTTGCCGCAGCCGGAGCTACGGCTGCCTTCGTCTCGATGGTTCCATGAACGTCAACAAGAGACAGAAGCTGGTGGACAAGTTTAACGACCCGGAAGGCCCCGAGTTCGTCTTCCTGCTCTCGTCCAAAGCCGGCGGTTGCGGTCTGAATCTCATTGGCGCCAATCGCCTGGTCCTCTTCGACCCGGACTGGAATCCCGCGGCCGACCAGCAGGCTCTGGCACGTGTGTGGCGTGACGGGCAGAAGAAGGATTGCTTCGTTTACCGTTTCATCGCGACGGGAACGATCGAGGAGAAGATCTTCCAACGGCAATCCCACAAGCAATCGCTCTCGTCTTGCGTCGTCGACTCGGCCGAAGACGTGGAACGACATTTCTCGCAAGAATCCCTCCGGGAGCTGTTCCAGTACCGACCCGGAACCACGAGCGACACGCACGACACGTTCAAGTGCAAGCGTTGCAAGCAGGGCCGGCAGGTCATCAAGGCGCCGGCGATGCTCTACGGCGACACGAGCACGTGGAATCACTTTGTGAACGAGGGTCAGAGTGCGGCGATGGGCCGGATCCAGGATTTGCTGTTGCGGCAGGAGGCGGAGGAGAAGGATGTCAGCGCGGTGTTCCAGTACATCAGTCATTAGTGGTCACGTTCTAGTCCTCCAGGGTACATATTCACAGGCAGGTAATGACGGTCCGAGTACGTCGTGGTATGAGTGCAGATAGTAGCATGTCGAGCGGCGTTCCATGTTTTAAAACATCGATTTGTAAGGTACAGACTATGGTTGGTTGCCACGCATATGCCATACGCAGTCCATGTGCGGTACCTACTGTCACAGTCTGCGCAGTATAGCAAGGCGAGGAAAGATTAACCAGAAGCAGACGATCAACGGGGAATCGCAACTCACGCACGACACGCGACGTACGATCCTTGACTCACGAACCCAGTGCGATCGGCCGGAACCAGGAATTTGTTACTACCTAATAATATTAGCTCCTCACCAGCGCGGTGATCGCAATCATCAGCGAATGCTCCACATGGCATTGGGAACGTACCGTGCTAGGTTAGGGATGATGTTCTCCGTCCAAGCCTCTGTCTTCTTTACACTCGACACCTTCTTATCCTGTCACTTTCCTCCCAGCTTGATTGAGGCTATCAGTCATTCGTTCTCATCGCCACCTGATCCATCAACATCTCGAACATTTATCCCTTAAACTGCTCGATCCCAAACACTCCCAGCATCCCACGGCTAACGCTCACACAACCTTCCTTCGAATAAAGTCGCATAACTAGCCGATGCGCTCTCAAACATAGCGGACGGCTCGAGACACACACTATCCGACCTCTCGACACCATTCACATACATTCCCGCCACCATGGGTTTCATCGACAACCTCCGCGCCAAGTACGAAATCCATCGTCTCGAGCAACGATACGCGCGCCGCGACAAGCGTTCGACCTTCGTCTCGGGCGCACAGTACGTCGACGGCGAGTACGTCTACACCGCTTCCTCGCCCGCGCCGAGCGCCAAGTCGAGTAGCGGTGGATGGTCGGGGAAGGGCGGTCTGTCGAGCGTGAAGGTGACCGAGGTCTTTGGCGGCAAGCGCCAGTCGAAGGCGTTTTGAGTCTTCTGCTGCGTCGAGCGGCGCGGGCACGTATGGCGAGGTCGGTCATGGTGCCATGATGCGTGCAGACGAGGACTGGGATACGACTTGAGGGGATTTTTGGCGGCGTTTGGTGGAAAAAATCTGGTGTAGACTACGTCGACAATATGTCCTACGTTGGGAAGGTGGGTGTGAGTGGGTTGGATTTACGAAATAGAGTCAGTTGCCTGACAACGCTACAGTGCAAGAGTGGCAAGGTCGGTCCGTGGACATAGAGGGACAGCTCACTGGATGATCCTGTTGATAAAGGCGTTCAGATGGAGATTTGAGGCAAATCTGTCTATATGCGCGTACATATGCAGTGCCAATGAAACGCTGTCGCCGTTCTGGTTCATTGCTCGGTATAAGATCACGTCGCATTCCATACCAAGTCTAAATGCTTGTTTTAGATCGCTGCATGGCAGCCCATCCAGCACCCTAGGAGGCGGCAATGGAGACGTACTGGCGTAAGCTTCTCCACAATGTGGACGATATGAGTGTGTCTCGTGGGTTCTGGAAGCTCCGTAAGGTGGTTGTTTTGCAATTGACCGGTGGGCTACAGGACTTTTGACTTCTCATGGCCTTGATCGTGCACTTGTTCATGGTGAACTCGACGACGAAGTCCCGCAGCTTCGCCCTGCGCATCATCTGTCGCCCGCGTTGCTTACATTGTATGGAAGTTCTAGTGATGAAGTTGTGAGTGTCGCGCCGCGCGTTTGGTCAGTGTCTAGTCTTGCTCTTCAGTGCACAAAGACCCTGTTTGGGGCTCATCAGGAATCTGGCAGAAGCTGCATGATGAGTATATACAATATCAAGGGGATACCGTCCGCGTTCGACCCGTCGAATGCAAACTTGCGGCACGCGTCTGAGAAGCACCTGGCTCGTGGGCAATGACCTCACTGCCGAGCACCGCCTGGCCAATGAGCCGCAAAGCGATGGTCCGGCAGGGAAAGCAGCGGAGTTGGCGGAGGAAGGCTCTGGTACTATTGCGTGATGGTAGTCCAGCCCTTTGACCACTAGTTCGAGTTCGACAATGAAGAAGGAAAGTGGAGCGCATGTGCGACTGAGTGAGATGCAAGACACAGTCGATGGACGGCCTCCGCAAGAAGCACCAAAGGGAGTCGCTTCTGGACAGCTCATCGTCGGTAATAATTGGTGGTTGATCGCTTGCAAGCCCTCGTAACTTGCACGGCTCCGAAATGCGCCAGGTCAAGCTCAGTCCAAGGCTCCAAGTCAATCCTGAGAGAGTTCCCGTACATGCGAAGCTCTTGCGCGTGCTCTTACGCACCGGCTGCTCGTCAATATCGTCTTCGCGCTCTCGTCATGGACCACTTCTGCACTCACCACATGACATGCATGGAGACAGGCGGAGAAGATCCTGCACCAAAGACGAGAAGCGCTAGTCGGAGCGGCTCGTTTCCGCGATCTACGCGTGCGCTAGAATTTTGCCAAAGGATACGGGAAAAAGTTCTTGATTTGTCGAACATTGTCGTGGTCCAGATACAGTAGGTACATCAGGATGGCAGCTAAAAGGCTTCATGAGGACGCGCCTGCTGCTTCGGAGTCGAAAGATGCCAAAAGAGCTGCGAAACGCTTGAAGAGGGAGAAGAAGGCTGGAGACGCGGCAGCGACGGTGACGGCTGGGGTGGGCAATGAAGATGCGGCAAAGGACGAGTTGTCGAAGGAGGACAGGAAGGCACTGAAAAGGGCGAAGAAAGATGCAGCCAAGTCTTCAGTGGCGCCAGGAGCCACGGAGGCTGGCTTGGCAGCCACTGACAAGGCCGACCGCAAGGCGTTGAAGCGCGCTGAGAAAGCGGCGCGCAAAGCAGCTGAGGCTGGCGAGGGTGACTTGGTGCAGGGACAGCGCGATGTCGACGGCAGCCAAGATGCAGTTGTTCCGGCCGTCATCGGCTCCGCGATGCATAGCGCAGACGCAGGCACTGCAACATCTGCAGGATACCAGGAGGATGAATCGTTGACCGCGCTGCTGCAGTCGGAGATCGATGACTTCGTGAGGGAAAAGCAGCTTGCAATCGAGGATCCCAAAAACGCCCTGTACCGACCCATCATCTCGTTCAACCATCTTCCTGTAGACCAGACGCAAAAGGCGCTGTTCGCAAACTTCTCGGCACCTACCCCTATCCAGTCCGCATGTTGGCCATATCTCCTAGCGAGCCGCGACGTAGTCGGTGTTGCCGAGACGGGCTCGGGAAAGACACTGGCGTTCGGCGTGCCATGCATTCGCTACATAGCTGGCCTTGGGAAGAAGGATCGCAAGAATATCAAGGCGTGCATCGTCAGTCCGACGAGAGAGCTTGCGCTGCAGATCCACGAGCAACTCGCCAAGCTCGCAGAACCGGCAGGTCTCAAGGTGACTTGCGTGTACGGCGGGACGAACAAGGACGAGCAGCGCATGACGCTGAAAGGAACGCATGTCGTAGTCGCCACTCCCGGTCGCCTGAACGACTTCGTGCAGGAAGGCTCGATTGATCTCTCGCACGTGGCTTACCTCGTGCTCGACGAAGCAGATCGGATGCTCGATAAAGGGTTCGAGCAGGACATCCGCAAGATCATCTCGGGCACGCAGAGTACCGGGAGGCAGACGCTCATGTTCACCGCCACCTGGCCGCCGTCCGTCCGCGACCTCGCCGACACGTTCATGGACAAGCCCGTCAAGGTCACCATCGGCGACAATGCGTCCGGCGAGCTCCGCGCCAACACCCGAATCACGCAGGAAGTCGAGGTGATCGCACAGCAGGACAAACAATCCCGGCTCATCGAGCTGCTCAAGCAATACCAGTCCGGCAAGAACAAGAAGGACCGCATCCTCGTGTTCTGCCTCTACAAGAAAGAGGCCACCCGGATCGAGGAGTTCATCCGCCGCCGAGGCTTCAGCGTGGCCGGCATCCACGGCGACCTCAACCAGCAGAAACGCACCGAGAGCCTGGAGGCCTTCAAGCGCGGCGACGTCCCGCTCCTGGTCGCCACGGACGTCGCCGCCCGCGGCCTGGACATCCCCGCGGTCAAGGTGGTGATCAACGTCACGTTCCCGCTGACGGTGGAGGACTACGTCCACCGCATCGGGCGGACGGGGCGGGCGGGGCAGGACGGGCGGGCCGTCACGTTCTTCACGGACGTGGAGAAGCCGCTCGCGGGCGCCTTGCAGAATGTGTTGAAGGCGGCCAACCAGCCGGTCCCCGAGGAGCTGATGAAGTTTGGCAATACGGTCAAGAAGAAGGGGCATGAGGCGTATGGGGCTTTTTACAAGGATACGGGGGATATGAAGAAGGCGACCAAGATCACTTTCGATTGAAGGAGATGGCGGTGGAGGTTGGCGTTGTTAGTTTATGTGACTTCGGAGCAGGTGTTGGTTACCGCGACGTTATCCTATGTAGGGACGGGACGTGTTTGCATATATGCGAGTGCTTTTTTTTTGGACTACGCGTAGTGGTGATCGCAATTGGTACGAACGTATCGTGTCCTGTGCGCATTCAACCATCTTCCATGTGCATATAGTAGCACATACTATCGCTCCGCCGCCAGAGCTTCCGCGAACTTCAAAGCCACAAGCCCTCTCCATCTCTTTCCCCACGGAGTCACGAACAACTTCCATCAACAAAGTCCCAAAACATACATCCCTCTGTACCAAACAACGCATAAAAACACGCCTGACTCGAAGAGAAAAATGTGTAAGAAAGCAACCTGCAGCACCTGCCGTAAGCCCTCCCTCGCATCCAACCCCCCTTCTCCGCCCCTTTCACCACCAATCCCACTGACAGTCATCTGATGATGAGCAGAGAAGGCCACATGGTGGGGTTGCGGTCAACATGTGCCCATGGTCATGGACCCCGTCGCCGTCCACGAACGCTGCACGTGCGAGCCCGGGGTGGAGAAGGGTGGCAAAGTGTATCCTCCAATGGGTTCGCAGCTCCCCCGGGCGTGAGGTAGAGAGGGATGAGAGATCGGAGGGGGCTGACTTGTTTGGCGAAGGTCCGGCGTTGGGGATGGTGAAGGCGGCTTTGGGGTGGGGAGGCGGCGGTGGTGGTGGTGGTGGTGGG